>Ga0209633_10001811_pt1 | contig 21415 bp, 22 predicted proteins | sample Cruoilmetagenom1_FD_187290 | JGI IMG/M metagenome (GOLD analysis project Ga0209633, IMG submission 187290) | Oil polluted marine microbial communities from Coal Oil Point, Santa Barbara, California, USA - Sample 1 (SPAdes) (version 2) | ecosystem: Environmental > Aquatic > Marine > Oil seeps ... | reverse complement strand
GACTGTCTTAATATGACTATTATTCGTTTATCGCTATATTATCTCCTCAAACAAAGTTAAAAGTTTAATAATACTTTTTTTAAATGAAGATAGTTCTTGCACCAGATAAGTATAAAGGATCCTTAAGCGGAATTGAGTTTTGTGATATAACTGCAGAAGCAATTTTATCGATCATGCCAAGTGCAGAAATTATTAAAATGCCTTTATCAGATGGTGGTGACGGTACAATTGATATTTTGGATTATCATCTGGAAGGGCAAAGAATTAAAATAAAAGTTAATGATCCTCTATTTAGGCAGATAGAAGTTTCGTATTTATACATTTCATCTTCCGGTACTGCGTTTATAGAAATGGCAGCGGCATCAGGAATGGCATTGTTAAAAATTGAAGAACAGAATTGTTATAGTACCACAACTTTTGGAACAGGAGAGCTAATAAAAAACGCCATTGAACGAGGAGCAAAAACTATAGTTTTAGGAATTGGTGGAAGCGCTACTAATGATTGCGGTATTGGTATGGCAGCTGCCTTAGGATATAAATTTTTAGATCAAGCTAATAAAGAAATTGTCCCAGTTGGAAAAAATTTAATTGATATCAAAAAAATTGATCTGTCAAATATAAATGTTGATCTTAGTAAAGTTATGTTTAAAGTTGCTTGTGATGTTAGAAACCCCTTATATGGTAATAATGGCGCAGCATATATTTATGGCCCGCAAAAAGGAGCATCAAAAGCAGAAGTTGATCTATTGAACATTGGTTTAGGGCATATTGCAAAAATAATTCTCAATCAATTTAACATTGATCTGCAAAAAATTAAAGGAGCGGGCGCAGCTGGTGGAATGGGAGGAGGGTCTTTAGTTTTTCTGAATGCTAATTTGTTTTCAGGAATTGATTTGGTGAAAGAATTAGTTGATTTTGACAATAAAGTTAAAGATGCAGACTGGATAATAACAGGAGAAGGAAAATTAGATAGTCAAACACTCTCTGGTAAAACAATTAATGGAGTAATAGCCTCAGGAATTAGATATAAAATTCCAGTCGCTACTTTTTGTGGTAGTATTACATTATCTGAATCTGCCTTAAAAGAATATGGTGTTATATATGCTGCTGCCATCCTTGACATTGCCGAAGATGTTAATGACGCCATAAAAAACAGTCGAATTTACCTTAAGAAGATAGCTGAAAAATTCGCCTTATATGTCAAAGAGTTATAAAAATTAAATTTTAATCTCTCATTACTTAAAACCACCGGCTTCCCAATCTTTAATGGTTTGAACTTGAGTTGCGGTTAAAGGCGAACCTCCTTGAGGCATATTTCCACTTTCTACTCGTCCAATTAAATTTCTGTTTTGAACTGCTTCTTGGACATTGGCTAGAGTTAGCAAAGGTATAGTTGCACCGTTAGCTAATGGGGCACCATGGCAATTCAAACAATTACTATCAATTATAGTTTTCACATGAGTAGTATAAAATATATTATTATTGACTGGTGGAATTACAATAACTTCATCACTATCTGAAGAACAAGACGTGGTGATGAATAATACTAATAAAATAGATAAATAAATTACTTTTTTCATGATTCCAATTTTAATAATTATAGCTAATTTTTGATAGTTATTATTTTCATAATACTGATCGTATATAGTAATATCATTTATGAGCATCATTTGATTTAAATATTTTGAAGTCTCTAGAAATATTAAAATCAAAATTCCTTTAAGAAACCGACAATTGTTTTAATAATGAACCCTTTTTAGATTATCTATATGCAGTATTAACGAATATTTTCATATTTAGTTGTATATCAAATTGAAAACGGATTAGATGGAGAAACCGTAATTAATAATATTCAAAAGAGTATCGAAGGTCTAAATATTGAGTGTGGTTTTATTTGTATGTTTGATTGGTCGAGTATAGAAATATGTCATCCTGATCTTCAAAAAATGGTTGACATTGTAGATTTAATTAATTTTTTAGTTGGGACCTCAATTTAAGATTTTATCTAGGATTAGTTCATTACATTCGCTGATCCTGAATGTTGGGTTGTTGCTAAAAGAAAATTTTATGGCCTTGCCCACAACTTTTTTACTTTTATTCCGGCCATTGGGTAAACTCAAGTCCTTGTAAAAGCAAAAAACTTTTCATTTTCATGAAAAGTTTTCCTTTGTCGGGGCGGAAGGATTAATTTAAATCCTGTAACCCGTTGTAAATTAATACTTTAAACACTTTTAACTATATACTGTTCACCGAATTGCACACTTAAGTCAAAAAGAACTATTTAAAAACAAATTATATTTGTCTTTACGGGTATAAAGGTACAATTTCTATTAAAATGGCATAAATAAAATTCATTTTTTTAGTTATTAGGTAGAAGTTAAAAGAACATCTCTTAGACTCCAAAAAAACGAAAGCTTCGCTTTAGTACTAAAGTAGAAATGAGGTGTTTTCCGTTACAATTAGTCGTTCAGTTAAATCGTTTGTAACGAATTCTTTAGATTTAGACTCATCTTTGGCGGCTCTACGCCATTTATAAATCCTTTTGAGAATCTATTCCTAATTCATCAGCCAAATCTTTAATGTTTTCTTACTAATAACTTAATCGAATAGCTTGCTCTTTAAACTTGGTACTTTAAACTTGTTTTTTCATAATTCTAAAATATTTTTATAACGAACATCCTTGCTTTTTATGTCTGAGTAAAGGTAGCAACTTCATTAATAGATTAGATCACTTCTTAATAATTACTATTAATTGTTAGCATTTTTTATTATTGAAAAATAGAATTAAATATTTTCATATTTTTATAGTTATATATTAAATAGCACTCTATAATGTACTTATCGCTTGGTTAAAAATTTTAAGTTCAAAACTTTTAAATGGCTCAATATAAAAAAATAAAAATATTAATTTGTATAATACTTACATTCTTATGCCTTATTAAAGGATTTGGACAAAATGAAACTGTCGAAAATTATAATGTTGAAAACGGTTTATCTTCCAATTGGGTTTCTTGTTTTCAATTAGACAATAATGGGTATCTTTGGTTAGGCACACAAAATGGTCTTAATAGATTTGATGGAATTAATTTTAAAAAGTATTATAACAAACCATTTGACAATAATAGTATTGCAAGTAATTGGGTACGTAATATAGTAAAGGATGAAACAGGTAATTTTTGGTTGGGAACCATAGGAGGAGGTTTACAAAAATTTAACCCGTATAAACATACCTTTGACAAAAATTTTTTAATCGAAGGTGAACAACCAACCGTAGTTAAGGGAATTATTATATCCAACGATAAAATTTGGGTAGCTTCTGAAAGAGGTTTGATAATGGCTAAAAAACCTTACAAGAGTTTCAGGTATATATCAAAAAGTTTTTATAAAGATATTACTAATCTAGGCAAAGAGCATTTGATTTTGAGCAATAATGATGGCCTTTTTTTATTAAATAAAGAGTCTAATTATATTAGTAGAATCAGCAAACAAATTAATCAAACAGCTCACGAAATCAATACAGATAATTTTTTTGTTTTAGAAAATCAATTTATTTCAAAATATCAAATTAAAGATTCCTTAATTAACAAATTGAGTAGCCATAAATTAAATCTTGAAGATTCTAATTCTACCCTTTGGGGATCGGTTAAACTATTTTCTTCATCTTATGGAATATTAATCACATCAAAAGATAAAATTTTTCGATATGATAAAACAGCGAATAGTTTAATTCCTTTTTTAAAGTATAGTAATAAAACTGATGAGAATACGGTATTAAACTATTATGAAACGAAAAAAGGAGATTTATGGATTGGAACAAAAAACGGTGCATATCATTTTAGCAATCATAAAAAAACCTATAAGAAAGCAGATAATGGTTGGCAAAATTTAAAAAACGAAAAGGTTAGAGAAATTCAGCTAGAAAATAATGTACTCTGGATAGCCAATAATAACGGACTAAAAAGTTATCACAAAAATAAAGAGCATAAAACATATCTAAAAGGAAATATTACTGCTTTTAAAAAAATAAATAACAACCTATATGCTGCAGGAAAAAATCAAAATAATCAAGCTTATTTTTGGTATATTAACTTAAAAACAGGTCAAACTAAAAATTTTGCTCTAAAAGACTTCAACGCAGAAGGTAATATTTGGAAAATATTACCTGATAATGATAGAATTTTGATTGCCGGACAATATAACTTTGGTTATTATAATTTAAAAGATGAAACTTTAAATTTCTTGAACCAAATTGGCAATCAAGAATTAAAAACGTTGGCTATTACTGATCTTTTAAAATATCATGATGAACTATGGATTGCAACAGTTGATGGGCTTTTTATAACTAAAAGCGATAGTTTTAAATCGGTAAAGCATTTAATTAGTAATCAAAAAATAGGCTTAACCAATAATATTATTATGGATATACACAAAGATAAAAATGATAATATTTGGTTAGCGACTGAGGGAGGATTACATCTGTATAATGAGAAAAATTCAACTTTTAAACACTGGGGAAGAAAAGAAGGGCTTTTAGATGCTAAAGTACTAACTATTGAGTCTGACAATAAAGGCTCTCTTTGGTTAGGAACTAACTCCTCAGGTCTTTTTAAATTTAATCCTTCAGACGAATCTTTTACCAATTTCAATAAAAAATTTGGGCTAAGATCTGATGAATTCTTAATGAGTGCTAGTTTTAGCCAAGACAATCAAATGTTTTTTGGTACTGAAAACGAAATAGTAACTTTTGATGCCAGTACATTGCAACTTCCAAAGAAAGATACGCTTCAGTTAAGAATAGAAACAATTCATGTTGATAAAGGTATTGATGACGAATTACTTAACCAAGAAACTCAAAATAAATTTGTGTTACCTTATAATTATGGTAATTTATCCTTTCATTTTAATACACCAAATTACTACAACCCAAAATCTACAATATATGCGTATAAAGTAAATGGCTTATACGATTCTTGGGTTGATTTAGGGACATCAAATTCATTTTCGCTTGTCAATTTACCGCATGGTAACTATCAGATTCAAATAAAAGCGGAAAACCCGCTTTATACAACTTCAATGCAATCATTTGCATTAACTATAAAGAGGGCTTTTTATAATACGTACTGGGCTTGGATTCTTTATTCGTTGACTCTATTAGGTATGCTTTTTTATTTTTGGAAACATTTTAAAAATAAATTAATCATCAAAAATAAATTAGAAAATCTAAAAGAGATTAACAGCTTAAAATCTAAAATGTATGCAGAAATATCTCACGAAATTAAAACGCCATTAACCTTAATAAAAGGAAATTCTTCTTTACTTGCTAAAGAAGAAATAACTGAAGAACAAAAAAAAGCAATAGGCACTATTAAAAAAAGTTCAAAAGAAGTATTAAATTTAGTGAATCAGATGTTAGATCTAACCGCTATAGATGTAAAAAGGTTTGAATTAAACTATGTTTCTAAAGATATCGTCATCTTCTTAAAACAGTGTATCGCCTTATTTGAATCTAGAGCAAAAAACCAAAAAAAAGAACTTTTATTTAAAAGTACAGCAGAAAGTTTAATTTCTAATATAGATGTCCAAAATTTAAAAAAAGTTATTTTTAATTTAATTACAAATGCTTTAAAGTTTACCCCAAAAAACGGAACAATAACACTAGAACTATTAACTCCTGATCCAAATAATTTTATCATTAAAGTAAATGATACCGGTAAAGGAATAGAACCGGAACATTTGCCAAAAATATTTGATAGATATTATAAAACTTTTGATCTTGAAAATAATCTTGGATCCGGTATTGGCATGTCATTAACCAAAGAAATTATTCAATTAATGGAAGGGAAAATACAGGTTGAAAGCATTATAAATAAAGGGACAACTTTTACGATAACTCTTCCAATTCAAAAAAACAATAGCAATATTAATGATGAAAACAAGATAGATTTAATACCCTCTAACCTTTCATCTACATTAAATAGAGAATTTCAGTTAGTAGTAGTTGATGACAATTTCAGTTTGCTTGAATATTACAGCCAACTTTTAGATGATACATATGATGTTACATACTTTCAAAATGGAAAAAAAGCATTGCAATATGTTGAGAAAAATCATTGTGATTTTATTTTGAGTGATGCTATAATGCCCATAATGAATGGTTTTGAACTATGTAAAGAGCTTAGAAAAGATTGGACAACCTCACATATTCCTTTTATTATGGTCAGTGCCTTGTCGAACCTTGAAAATAAAAAAGAAGGTTATGAAATGGGTGTTGATGCTTTTCTTGAAAAACCTTTTGAAGAACAAGAATTGTTAGCAGTGATACATAATCTTTTAAACAAACAAAAACTAAGAGCTCGTTATTTTAAAAAGTATTTCAATGTGGAAAATGAGGTTAATGACTTATTAGCACCAAAAGATTTAGATTTTATCGACAAACTTCACGCAATAGTATTTAATAAAGATAAAAATATTAATATTGAGTTTCTTGCTCAAGAGCTTGGATTAAGCCGTAGTCAATTACATAGAAAAATTAAATTGCTTACCGAAATGTCAACCACAGCATATGTCAATCATATTAGAATTGAAAAAGCAAAGCAATTGCTGTTAAATTCAAGCCTTGATATAAATGAAATTGCTTATCAAATAGGTTATTCTGATCCAGGGTATTTTATAAAAACGTTTAAAAAATATTTACAGATTACTCCTAAGAAATGGCGAGATACCCATCAGAAACCTGCTTCTAGCAACAAATGATACAATAGTCCCATCATTTGAAACATTAGTCCAATTTGCAACTATACACTTCTCCTATTTTTGTCCTCAACAAATGGGTTTATTTATTGATTAAAATTGCTCAATAAATAACACCTGTTTTACAACCAACAAAACCTACCCAAAATTTTTTAACCCTAATAATGTGAAACTTTTCTTTGAAAAAAGAACACAAAATTTTTAACTATTTCTAATTAAAAAAATGAAAAATGAAAAAACTAAAAACAATTTATTCAATTTTACTAGTCTCCATTTTAATTTTATCCTCTTGTAAAAGTGATGATGATTCAACACCTCAATCCCCTCCTGATTATGCCAGTGAGTTTGTTGGTCTTTGGAAATTTGACAATGATGAAAATTATGCCGACGCTATATTTTTTGGAACTAGTGGAGAGGCATTTCAGGTCTTTTATGGTGATTTAAATACTATACACCTTAAACTGGCAGATTTTAATACTTATGATTTTGAAAATAATCAAGTTAGCTATTTTAAATTCGGAAATAATCCCATCCCTTATGAAGGTGGAAACACTTTTGCCATTCCAGGCAATAGTATGACTAAAGTTAATGGTGTAAATAAATTAGATGATGTTATTGAAACGCTTAATGTCACTCAAGCAACTAGTGTAGATGTTACTACTTTTTTATCAGGTGATTCATTTAATAATCTTGATGGTTTTGGTGATCATTTATTGGTGCCTAATCCTTCTGCCGCAGAAGGAAGGTATATCCGATTTCAAAAGTCTAATTTAAACTTTGTAGAAGAGGTTACCGGTATTGGCCAAACAACTACATCAATTGGTGTTTATGATACCAATCCATTTGAGCTCCTTTCAGTTTTAGAGAATAATAATAAATTTCGTACGTATCAACCCAATAATCCTGCTTTTCATCCTCCGGCTGTAGATGACATCCCTTTTTCACCAAACCGATATAGATGTCATGCAGTGACCAACGAAAGTGGTAAAGACTTAATTAGTTATAATCGCAATACAAAATCATTTAATTATCATGATGTAAACAGTATAAATGAACAACAAGGTGTGTCGTCATTTGCTTTTTATGAATTACCACCATCCACTTTACAAATTCGTGGAATGGATTATGTAGAAGGCAAAAACAAATTATTGATAACCGATTCTTATAACATACACATTTTTAATGTGGGTTTTAATAGTGATAGAGATGATGTTTCGGTTTTTGAGCATGAGCGATCTATAAGTATCGTGCCATTACGATCAACAAATGAATCTTTTTTTGGAAGAATTCAAGGACTTTATTACGATTCTAATGAAACTTTATATATGGTAATAAACAACGGTGGTGTTATCAAATTAGTAAAAACTGTATTTGAATACTTTTAATGCATAAAATGAGCGATAACAAATAAGTTGAAACCGAAATGATTAAAATGGTGAATTCCATCTAAACATTGAACAACAACAAATATAAGCAGATGAAAACAATCTTTAAAAACTACATTTTAATTTTTATAAGCCTTATGGTGGTGAGCTGTAATAATGATGATTTAATCAATCAGAACAATTATCCTACAGACGGATTAGTTGCCTACTTTCCGTTTGACGGCAATTGGGAAGATACAGTAACGCCAAATACTATTATAACAACACCTGAAAATGATCCCATTTTTGATGAGGATAGAAATGGGAATCAAAATTCAAGTATTTACTTTGAAGGAAATTCACAATACCTAAATATAACGTTGGCATCACAAATTATTTCTGCACCAAACCATCAAACGACTATTGCGCTTTGGTTAAAAAATGATATTACTGAAGACTTGTTTCGAACTCTGTTGGCTGAGAATGATTCTGAAGCTATTGGTGTACATACAAAATCAGAATTGCCATCAAGAGTATTTGTAAATTACAATTATAGAGTTGAAGAAAATGAAGAAGATGAAGAAGATATTACTGCTATAGGCTCAACTTCATCTCATCCTTCAGAAGTAGGCGTATGGACACATCTTGTTTATACAATCGATTCAGAGTACTTTAAACTCTATGTTAATGGTATTCTTATCAAAAGTAAGCTGCTTGGAGAATTTGGAGATGCACAATTGATTCCCGATTTACAACCTTATATGCAGTTTGTCTTAGGCTCTAATAATACATTAGATGAATTTTGGAGAGGTAATATAGACGAACTCTTTTTCTATGATAGAGCTTTAACAGACGATGAGATTGAAAGCCTTTATGTAAGATAATAATAGAATTTTAATAAAGAGTGATAAATGAAACTATGAAAAAAAGAATTAAAAACATCCTACTAATCTTTATAGCTCTTTTTGCAATGAGCTGTAGTGAGGATAACAATAATATCCCAGAGCAACCCACCACATCAGCATCACCTGATATATATGTAGTTGGCAAAACGAAACATACCCCAACACTTTGGAAAAATCGTATTGCAAGTGAACTGACGGACGGAACCTATACGGCAGAAGCTCTTTCTGTAACAGTTGCTAATAATGATGTTTACGTTGCAGGTTTTGAAAAAATAAACCTTACTAAAAAAGCTACGTTGTGGAAAAATGGAAATGCTACCGATTTATCAAATAACGCATTTACATCTTATGCCCGTTCTGTAACAGTAGTGAATAACGATGTGTATGTTGCTGGCTTCGAATACGAAACAAGTGGAAGTACTTTTGTAGCAAAAGTATGGAAAAATGGTGTTTCAAGCAATTTAACCAATGGTAACCATGATGCCTTTGCAGAATCAATTAGAGTAGTAAATAATGATGTTTATGTGGCAGGTTATGAGTCAATAGAATTTGTTAATGTAGCTAAACTCTGGAAAAATGGTATTGCAACTAATTTAACAGATGGCACCCATGAAGCTAAGGCCTACTCAGTAGCAGTAGATAATAATGATGTCTATGTGGTAGGTTTTGAATTTATTGATGGCAATCATGTTGCCAAAATATGGAAAAACGGTGTTGGAAGTAATTTAACCGATGATGGTGTGAATGCTAATGCCTATTCTGTAGCGGTAGAAAATAATAATGTATATGTAGCAGGTTATGAAGGTTTGGTTGCGACACTATGGATTAATGGTGAGGCTAATTCACTATCAACAGGAAACGTACTTGGTGATGAAGCCAGATCAGTAACATTAAACAATAGTGAAGTCTATGTTGCAGGATATGAGCATGAAGGTGGTAAAAAAATAGCTAAAATTTGGAAAAATGGTGAATCTAGTAATGTAACCGAAAGTACTGAAGATACAGTCGCATATTCAATTTATCTCCATTAAAAAGGAAATCAAATTATTAAATATAATTAATGAAAAAAATAGTTAGAGACACGCTGCTCATTTTTATCACTTTTATAACATTGAGTTGCAGTAAAGACAATGATTACACAGAGATACAAAAAAATGTCTATGCAGTTGGTTATGAGTCTAATGGGAATAAAAATGTAGCTACTCTTTGGAAAAACGGGTTTGCTACTTATTTAACTGATGGTGGTAATAATGCCGTCGCAAGTTCTGTTACAGTAGTTAATAACGATGTTTATGTTGCAGGAAGTGAGGCTAATAGTAAAAGTATAGCTAAAGTATGGAAAAATGGAGTTGTAACCGATTTAACAGATGGTACACAGAATGCCTTCGTGAGTGCTATTTCTGTGGCCGATAATAATATTTATGCTGTAGGCTTTGAGTCTAACGGAAATAAAAATGTTGCTAAACTTTGGAAAAACGGTGTTCCTACTAATTTAACGGACGGTACTGAACATGCTAGAGCTAATGCTGTAACTGTAGTTAATAATAATGTATATGTTGCAGGAATGGAATATAACAGCAGTAAGTATGTTGCTACAATTTGGAAAAACAATGTTGCATTACAATTAACAGATGGTACACAGAATGCTGCTGCCCATTCTGTAGCTATAACTAATGATGATGTTTATGTTTTAGGAAAAGAGTACAATGGAAACAATAATGTTTCTAAAGTTTGGAAAAACGAGGTTGCTACTGATTTAACTGATGGTACAAATCACACTCATGCCCATTCTCTTAAAGTGGTTAATAATGATGTCTACATTGTAGGTTTTGAAGATATAGATGGCATCACTGTTGCCGTACTCTGGAAAAACGGAATTGCTACAGATTTAACTAATGGTACACAGCCCGCCAATGCTCTTTCTGTAACAGTATTTAATAATGAAGTGTACGTTGCCGGATTTGAAAAAAACGGAAACAAATTTGTTGCTAAAATCTGAAAAAATGGTATCGCAACCGATTTGTCGGATGGTACAGAAACTGCTAGAGCTTATTCAATTTTTATAAAATAAAATATTAAAACCATGAAAAGAATAATCTATTTTCTAATAATTCTATTGCTATTTATACAATGTAGTAATGATGATGACAATGGACCGAAAGCCTATTTTCCTAACAAAATAGCTATTGAAACCATCTTCAATAATTTATCGAACAGTAAAGAATTAAGTCTTACCTACAATAATAATAACTTAATTACAACAATTGAATTTGTCTATTTCGGAACCACAAGCCTAAATTCCTTTAAGGAAATACATATAATATATACTGCGAATAATAATATGAAAGAAATTCGGAGTATTAGTAATAATGATTCTGAAACCATCACTACTTTTAATCATGATGATTTTGGTATAGTTACTCAAATGAACTTCCAGTCTGACGAGAGTAATGTGATTATAAATGCAGATTACAATGCTCAAAGCAACTCTTATATATTAGATGGATCTACTGCTATCTTTCCTCTTGAATTTAGTTTTGATAATAAGGATGTTATTCATTCGATAAGTGGCTCAGTAATAGACGATCGCATTTTTAATTATAATGCACAAGAAACAGGTGTTTTCAATTACTTAAGACCACAGCCAGAATTAATCATGTGGTCAGAAATATTCACTTTTGGAGGCTTAAATGTAAATCTAAACTATCTATCGCCATATAAATTAGAGAAAATAACATCTCAATCGTTAAACCATCGTCTTTTTGAAAATTTTGAAATAGATGCTTCCGAAAATCTAATAAAATTTACTGATAAACTTATTGAAGGAGGAAGTGAAAACCAATACTCCATTTCTTACCAATATAGAAATTTATAAAAAAAGTATAACAATTAAAATTTATAAAAAATTAAAAAACTATTAATAAGTATAGTACTTATAACACCACCAATAATAATAGTTGCACAACTACAAAGCATACCTTTTATAGAAGTAATAGGTAAGGTTAATTATAAGGCAAAATTAGAAAATTATATTGCAAATATTGAAATGTCAAAACATCTTATATATAATGCTATTGATAAAGAAGATATAACCTGTATAGATATAAAAGAAAACTATTTTAAAAAGTTAAAAAATGCAGGCTTTGATATAAAATATTTAAAGAAAGCCCTCTGAAATATTTGTCATACAATCAAGACAAAAAAGGGACAATGTTAATTTTGAAACTGCATCAAAAGAAGAGTTTCAGAACATATTGATAATCAAAAGTGCTGGGAAAATATTTTATATAAAGATGTAATTTTTACAATAACGAATCAGCAACTAGAAAAGTTAACTTACAATGCCATTGAAAAGACCAAGCAAAAAGCAGAAATGATTGCTTTAAAAAATGGTATAAAAATTGGTAAAATAATTATGATATCAGATCAGAACCCAAGTACTAATAAAGAAGCTCTTTATTATATGAACTCCGAAACATGAAAAAGAAATAGAAAAAATGTTAATTGTGTATATACAAAAGTATATGAATAATTTGAGTTTCCACTCTTAAGGCTTTAAAATCATAAAACAACGTTCGAAATAGAAGATCTTTGTTTGAAAAATTTTACTGATTTTTCTGAAATAAGTATAACAGAATATTCAATTTTATAAGAGTAAATAGTTGGTACTAGTTGTTTTCATTTGATATTTGCTTTTATGAATGTCAGATGCAAAGCAAGAGGGTAACACGCTACGCGATGTTATTAATTTATAATACATTGTTTTACAAACCATTAGCAAAATATTAAAAATTAGATAATAATATATTTGGTATAAATCGCTATGTAACCCCTATAAACAGGTAATTTTTTATGGCAAAAAATGCAACAGCACATAAAATTTATTGCTTTTTTTATCGATTTGAGTGGTATAAAAGCTGCCACATCCGCAAGGGCGGATTTGGTTCATTTTTAAAATGAAGGATTCTCCTAGCTTAATAAATAATTAAGAGAAACACATCAATGACGACAGCCTCTGAATCCATCAATTTAAAAACGGCTACCAATTAATACTGCTACAATGGCAAATAACACTTTTTCATGAACTAAAAACCCATTCTAAAAAATAGAATGGGAAATTGCTATGAAAAAGAAAAAGTTGTTAAGACTAAATCTTAACACAATAAATGTAGTTAAAATTAATTTATGGAAGTTCATTAAACGCCCTTTTTTTTCCTGCGACCTTCGGGAGATGATGCTTTATATAAAATGGGACCAAGGGAGAAGTTAATAGGGCATTTAAAAGCTGCTGATTTTTTTGATACAGAAAATTTCCCTACTGCAATATTTAAAATAACCAAAGTAAACGGTAATGAAGTTTTTGGAAACTTAACAATTAAAGGAAAAACAAATGAAGAAAAATTGCTAATGTAAAAGTTGGGGATAATCACATATCAGGTACATTGACTTTTGATAGACAAAAATATGATATCATATATAAAAACACAATGAATGATATGGTTTTATCAGATGATATTGAATTAAATATTGAAATAACAGGAATAAAATAAATATTATGACTAACAAAATAACTAAAAAAAGAAAAATAATAGGTTGGAGTATAGCAGGATTAATAACAGCATTATTGTTGTTTAGTACTATGGGTAAATTTACAATGCTAGAAATGGCTGAAAACTTTACAAAATGGGGATTAAATGATTGGCGCACAATTATTGCTGTTGGTGAAATTATATCGGCTTTGTTATTTTTGTATCCCAAAACAAATATTTTCGGTACGCTTTTATTAAGTGCGCATTTAGGAGGCGCTATTGTTATTCATATGTCCCACGGTGAGCCGTTTATTGTTCAGTCAATTGTACTCATATTAATTTGGGTAACTGCATTTGTTCGTAATCCCGAATTACTTTCAAAACACAAATAATGAAAATTGAAGATGAAATAAAAGGGCATTTTAGAAATGAATATCATAAGGGACTTATCAACCTAATATTCACAGCTAAAAAACTAAATCAAAGATTTGCATCTGTGCTAAAAACACATAAAATAACAGAGGCACAGTACAATGCGCTACGGATTTTAAGAGGAAACAAGCAATCGACAACTTCTTCAATTGGGTACATAAAAGAGCGTATGCTTGATAGAAATTCTGACGTAAGCCGTATAGTTGATAAATTATATGGTTTACACTATATTGATAGAAAAGAATGCCCTAACGATAGGCGGCAAAAGGAAGTAAGTATTACTGAAAAAGGATTGGAATTATTATCAAAAATGGATACGTCTGAAAAACAAGTAGATACTTTCTTGAAAAATATAAATGATTCAGAAATAAAAACACTAAACAAATTATTGGACAAAATAAGAGATTAGTGTAAAATAGGGGATTTTATAAAAAATATCACATTAGAATGTTGACAATAAAAACTTGGGCAAATGAAATTGAAAAATTTGCTAAAACCGAAATAAAAATGCCTGCTTTATTTGTTGGTCACGGTTCCCCAATGAATGCCATTGAGCAAAATGATTTTACACAGACCTTACAAAATTTAAGGCAATCACTAATCAAGCCAAAAGCCATAATTTGTATTTCAGCCCATTGGATAACAAAAGGAACGTCTGTAGATATTACCTAAAACCCAAAAATGATTTATGATGTGTATAGTTTTCCAAAAGAACTGTATGACATTAAATATCCTGCAAATGGAGCACCTGAAATTGCTGATGAAATTAGTAAAACAATTACACAGATAACAATTCATAAAAGCACAGATTGGGGTTAGACCACGGGACTTGGTCAATATTAACTCATTTATACCCAAAATCAGATATTCCTTCTTTTCAATTAAGTATTGATTATAATCAACCAATGCAATACCATTATGATTTAGCAAAACAACTCAATACATTACGAAAAAAGGAGTTTTAATTATAGGTAGTGAAAATTTAACCCATAATTTAAAATTGTAGACTTTCACGATATAAATGCTAAACCAAGAGATTGGGCATTGGAATTTGACACAAAAATCAAAGACTTTATCAACGACCAAAATCACAAAGGAGTTATTGATTATCAAAAAAATAGGCTCATCTGCCAAATTAGCTGTACCCGAACCCAGCCATTTTACACCCTTAATTCACACTTTAGCACTTCAAGATAATAATGATGAAATGGAATATTTTTATGATAAATTTCATTACGGAACTCTTTCAATGCGATGCCTGAAAATAGGATAGAAAAAGTGCATAGCGGTAATAATGCAAGCAAGACTGAGGTCTCGTCCTGAAATAGGTTGACCAGAAGAATAAACATAAAAATGTAACCAAATTAATGTGGAATCGTCTAATGTTAAAAGTATGAAAATAATTATGAAAACAACAACCTACATTACAATAGTCATTGGTTTGATTCTTATTCTTGGAACTACTGGATGTTCAAACGACAAGGCTGAATCCAATAATGCTACACAACAAGCAGATGGATTAATAGGCATTGCACTACAATTACACCAAAATTCTCCTCAAGGACTAAATGGCTTACTTGAATCTATTAATGAAGTTACTACCATAGGTGTCAACCTTTTTGGAATGTCTCCAGAATGGCAAGAATTAGAAACTGCTCCTAACACATTTGATTTTCAAGACTTTCTAATTAATCCACTTACGCTTACTGATACTAACGAAACAAAATTCAGGAGTTACATTCTCGTTTTAAAAATGATTGATAGCAATCGAAAAACAGTTCCTTCAGATTTATCAGAAAATTCATTTGATGATCCTTTACTAATCAATCGGTTTAAAAATTTAATAGATAATATGTCAGAATTATCAGAAATTAATAGAGTTTCACATATTCTTATTGGGAACGAAGTTGACGGTTATTTAACCACAAACTCATCAGAACTTAATGCTTTTTCTGTTTTTTATGAGCAAACTGTTAATCATATTCATTCAAAAATACCTTCTGTAAAAGTTGGAACAATTATTACTTACAATTCTGTTGTCGATAATCCAATAATTTTTGAAACCCTTACTCCTTATAGTGATTTTATATGTTACACATACTATCCAACAGATAACACAAATCAAAACTGGCAAATGCGCTCACCAAATGAAGTTCATTCAGACATCTTATTTATGGCCGAAAAAGCAGGCGATAAACCATTTGCTTTTACTGAAATAGGTTATCCATCATCAACCGAAAATAATTCATCTGAATTACTACAAACTCAATTTGTAGAAAATATGTTTGAAACACTTAAACCATATAAAAATGCTGAAAAATTAGAATTTATTTTTTATCACGGAATGTATGATTATCCACCAGAATTTTGTATAGAATATGCACAATCACAAGGGATTGATGCTACCTATCTCTGCGGTTTCATGAATAATCTTGGATTGAAAAGTTATGAAACAGGACAGCCAAAACAATCTTGGAATTCTTTTGTAAACAAATTAAGTGATTGGTAAAATAACGATATTAGAAAGGACTTACATAAACCTATTACAGGTAAGTTTGATACTAAAACTATATAAATGATAAAAAAAACATACAGTTTCTTAAACAGACAATTGAGAATGACATCCCAATTCAGGTTCAGTATCAAATTGCCCTTTATTAAGGGTGAGCTCAGCAGGTAGTGGTATCATGTGTATTTTACTCAGGTCTTCAGGAGAAATAGGTGGTGGATGGTTTTAGAAATCCAAACCAAGCAATGACAGCTATAATAGCAATTTTAAGTGAAAAATATGAATGGTTCTCAATTGATGAATTACCTAATTTGATATATGACCATAATGACATTATAAAAAAAGCTTTATCTTATATAAGAATTCAGCTGAATTACCTACCTGTTAGTCTTAACCTTTTACCCCATAAGTTTACAATGCTACAACTCCAGAAATTATATGAAGGTATTTTTGAAGAAAAAACTAGTGCGCAGTAATTTTCAACGTAAAATGCTCAAAATTAGTATTTTCATCCGAAAGGAAAAAGCATACACAGGGTCTCCAAACAAAGCTCCATATCTATATTGTATTGACAAACCTAAGTATAATAAACTTGTGAAGGATGGTATTGGTTTACGTATTAATGATTTAGCATAATGACTGCCACATTTAAAACAATATTGTTTTTTGCCATTTTTAGCTTATGCTTTTTTCTTTTAGTGTCAGTTTATTTTTGTAATACTGCCAACAAAAAAGATAATGTAAGTATTAATAAAGAAAAACACCAAGTAATTTTATCGAATCTAATAGCTGTTTAAATTGTTATCAAACTGAATACTCTGATTGGCAAAATTCTCACCACCAACAATCAATGAAAATTACTGATTAAACAACTGTTTAGATAAATTCAGTAATATTGATAAAACTTTCAAAACTTTATTCGTTTCAAAAGTTTTTTACTTATTTTCGCAAAATAATTAATATAAAATGAAATCTAAAATTATAAATAAGGCAATAGATATGTTCATGGAAATAGGTTTTAAGACCTTGACTGTTGATGACCTCGCTAGCGAAATGTGTATTTCTAAAAGAACAATTTACGAGCATTTCCATAATAAACACGATTTGGTAGAAGCATCTACAATGCATTTGTTTGAAAAGGTTTCAAATGGAATTGATGAAATTTTCACATTGAATAAGAACCCTATAGAAGAACTTTTTGCAATCAAAGATTTTGTAATGGAGAATTTAAAAAATGATAGTGCTTCTCCTATTTATCAATTAAAAAAATACTATCCACAAATTTATAAGTCACTTATGGATCGCCAGTTTAACAAAATGGATATATGTGTATTAGAAAATCTAAAAAAAGGTATAAAACAACGTTTTTATAGAGATGATATTAATTTGAGACTAATAAGTCGTTTTTATTTTGCAGGAATTAACAGCATTAGAGATGCCGAACTTTTTAATCCGATACAATTTAGCAATATAGAAGTTCAAAAAGCCTATTTGGAATACCATTTAAGAGCAATTTGCACTCAAAAAGGCATAGATTTTATGGAAACAATTATTAAACACAAAGTCAAAGTAAATAACAATGAATAAAATAACAATTATTTTTTTTCTTTTCGTAATAAAGATTCAAGCACAAGAAATAAAATCTTTCAGGCTAAAAGATGTAATTACCTATGCTTTAGAAAATAAAGCAGATTCCAAAAAAGCAAGACTAAAAGTAGAGAATAGTGAGTATCAAATTCAAGAAGTACGTTCCCGAGCTTTGCCTGAAATTTCTGTAAATGGAGGATTAACCTATAATCCTATTTTACAAACAACTGTAGTTGATGGTTTAAATTTTGGACAACCTGGAACAATAATCCAAGCTAGTTTTGGACAAAAATGGAGCTCGGTTGCCGGAGTTTCATTAACTCAAAATTTATTCGACCAATCAATTTTTACTGGTTTAAAAGCGGCTAAATCTTCTCGAGAATTTTTTCAGATAAACGAACAATTAACCGAAGAGCAAGTAATTGAACGTGTAGCAAATGCTTATTATCAGATATTTGTTACCAAACTAAATTTAAAAATAATAGAAAAAAATTTAGAAAATACTAATAAAGTTAAAAATATCATAAAAGGACTTTATGATAATGGATTGTCAAGAAAGATAGATTTAGATAGAATTTCTGTACGAATTTCAAATATAAATACACAAAGAAAACAAATTATAAACGCCATTGAATTGCAAGAAAACGCACTAAAGTTTTATATGGGAATGCCCATAGAAACAAATATTTTATTACCACAAATGGCGTTCGAAATTAGTATGCAAACTATGGAGGTAGGTCCAAATACGGAAAAACGAATAGAATACTTATTACTGAAAAAAAACGAAGAATTGCTGGAGTTTCAGAAAAAAAATATAGAAGCAAATTATTATCCTACGCTGTCACTCACCGGAAACTATAATTACCTTGGCCAGGGTTCCAAAATACCTCTTGGTGGAAGCAATTCAGATGGCGTTTACTGGTCAGATTTCTCATCGATTGGTTTAAATATAACGATACCGATATTTTCGGGTTTTGAAACAAAGGCAAGAGTACGTCAAGCAGAAATCAATTTAAAAAGTATAAAATTAGATTTAAAAGATACCAAATTAGCACTTAATTTGGCTTATGAAAATGCTAAAAAACAAATAGACAATAGTTTGGAAACTATTAAAAGTCAAAAAGAAAATACACAACTGGCTCAAGAAGTTTTAGATAATACTAAAAACAATTACTTACAAGGGTTAGCCTCATTGACGGATTTATTAGACGCTGAAAATGCCAATATAGAAGCACAGAATAATTATAATACAGCTTTGTTACAATACAAATTAGCAGAAATTCAATTACTAAAATCAAAAGGCGAATTAAAAATATTAACTAAATAGAAAGATGAGAAAAAACATAATTACAGGAATTATACTAATCGGAGCAATAATTTTAATTGCTTTCAAATTGATATCTAATAAAAAGGGGAACGAAGCAAAAATAGCTGTCGTAGCTGAAAAAAATGCGGCAGTATCAGTAAAAATTGATACTGTTAAAACTGAAGATATTTCTTTAGATTTCAGTACCAACGGAAATTTTGAACCTATGCAACAGCTTACTTTTAGTGCGGAAAAACCAGGGAAGGTTATGCGTATTTTGGTTAAAGAAGGAGATGAAGTTTATAAAGGACGAACTCTGGCTATTGTAAGGAGCGATGTTATAAATGTAAGTGTTCAAGCTGCCGAAGCCACTTATCAAAATGCTTTAAATGACTATATGCGATTTGAAAATGCTTTTAAAACCGGAGGCGTAACTAAACAACAGTTAGACCAAGCCAGATTAATGATGGTTAACGCAAAAGCTAATTATACTAATGCAAAAATCAACTTAAGTGATACACATATAAAAGCACCAATTAGCGGAATTATTAATAAAAAATTTATTGAAGTAGGTTCTATACTTGCAGGAACGCCTCCAACACCTATTTTTGAAATTCTTGATGTATCTAAACTTAAATTAAAAATTACAGTCAATGAATCTCAAGTAGTAAGTTTAAGGAATGGAGATTCTGTTAAGGTAATAGCAACAGTATATCCTGACAAGTTTTTTTCGGGTAAAATTACTTTTATCGCACCAATGGCAGATGAAAGTTTGAACTTCCCTGTCGAAGTAGAAATTGAAAATAACATTACCAAAGATTTAAAAGCAGGAATGTATGGAACTGCAAATTTTACCTTCATGGAAAATATGATGATTGTTCCAAGAAATGCCTTTGTTGGGAGTGTGAAAGAAAACAAAATATTTATTGTTGAAAATGGTATTGCAAAACTTAAAAATGTAACTTCTGGGAAAATTACAGGCGATAAAGTTCAAATTTTAAAGGGTTTGAACAATGATGATTTAGTAATTGTTACAGGACAAATTAACTTATTAGACGGTAGTAAAATCGAAATAATCAAATAAGTTTTTAAGAAATAAAATATGAAAATAGCAGAAATTTCGATTAAACGCCCATCATTGGTAATTGTATTGTTTACCGTTCTAATTTTAGGAGGATTGTTTAGTTATTTTAATTTAGGGTACGAATTACTCCCTAATTTCGATGTCAATAGGATTGCCATTGCAACTGTTTATCCCGGGGCATCACCTAGTGAGGTTGAAAACACGGTAACAAAAAAAATTGAAGATGCTGTTGCATCTTTAGAAAATATTAAAAAAATAGAATCCCGTTCATATGAAAGTTTATCAACAGTTACAATTGAATTAACAACAGATGCTGATGTAAATGTTTCGCTAAATGATGCGCAACGAAAAATCAATGCAATTATAAGTGATTTACCTGATGATGCCAAAACCCCTTCATTATCTAAATTTTCATTGAGCGACTTGCCTATTATAACCATTGGCGCTAATTGTAGAATGGATGAAATAGAATTTTATGATCTAATTGATAAAAAAATTGCACCAATACTATCGCGTGTAAATGGTGTCGCTCAAGTTAATATCATCGGTGGTCAAGAACGAGAAATTCAAGTGCAACTTGATGCTAAAAAAATGCAAGGGTTTGAAATTTCTGTTCAACAGGTACAACAAGTTATTTTGACTTCAAATTTAGATTTTCCAACAGGAAATATTCAAACCAGAAATCAAAAAATTCTTATCCGTTTAGAAGGTAAATACAAATCGGTAAATGAATTAAGAAATTTAGTCGTCTCATCAAAAAAGGGGGTTCAAGTTCGTCTTAAAGATATTGCAGATGTTCAAGACACTCAAAAGGCAGCCGAAAAAATAGCTCGTGTTGACCAAAAAAATGCTATTATTCTGCAAGTTATTAAACAATCTGATGCAAATGCTGTTGCTGTTAGTGAACAGGTAACAAAAAGGATTATCAATCTACAAGAAGAATATAAAA
>Ga0209633_10001810_pt1 | contig 21417 bp, 19 predicted proteins | sample Cruoilmetagenom1_FD_187290 | JGI IMG/M metagenome (GOLD analysis project Ga0209633, IMG submission 187290) | Oil polluted marine microbial communities from Coal Oil Point, Santa Barbara, California, USA - Sample 1 (SPAdes) (version 2) | ecosystem: Environmental > Aquatic > Marine > Oil seeps ... | reverse complement strand
TTGTTGCTTCTAAATTGGCAACCATTACTCAAATTATTGAATCCAATCAGAATGCTTTACAATCAGAAACAAAAAGCAGTGCTGGTGACAAACATGAAACCGGAAGGGCAATGTTACAGTTAGAAATGGAAAAAGCTTCGCAGCAATTCTCCGTTATTTCAAATATGAATGAAGTTTTACAAAGAATAGATATTAATTCTAATAATAGAATAGCAAAACTAGGAAGCTTAATTCATACGAATCAAGGCATTTATTTTTTGGCAATTAGCGTTGGGAAAATTGATATTGTAGATAAAGAGATATTTGTAATTTCTCCTTCTTCACCGATTGGAAAATTATTACTGGGAAAAGTAATTGGAGAAACTATTTATTTTAATGGAAAACAAATTGAAATATTAGAAATTTTATAATCATACTGTGACCTTAAAGTCACCGTGAAAATCGTCTCTAAATGAATTTTTACAGAAGATTTAAAAGCAAGAGCTATTCACCCCCTGACTAATAACCGTAGCGAATATAGTCAGGGGGTGAATGTTTAAAAAATTACTTCTAGTCATTAGATGAATTTCACAACAGAAATCAATTCACCTGATGATTATATTTGATATTATTCTTTAATGCTTGCATTAAATTCTCTGTACCCCATATTGTAGAGTGTAAAACTGAATATATCGGCATATTGCTCAATAGTTTTTGAAACAGGTGTTCCAGCACCATGACCAGCTTTTGTTTCAATTCTAATAAGAACAGGATTATTACCGCTTTGTTTTTCTTGTAATTCGGCTGCAAATTTGAACGAATGTGCAGGTACAACTCTATCGTCATGATCACCTGTAGTTACCAAAGTAGCGGGATAATTAACTCCTTTTTTTACATTGTGAACTGGCGAATAACCTTTAAGGTAGTTAAACATTTCTTTATTTTGTTCAGATGTGCCATAATCATATGCCCATCCAGCTCCAGCGGTAAACGTATGATAACGCAACATATCTAAAACACCAACCGCAGGTAACGCAACTTTCATTAAGTCTGGTCGTTGGGTCATGGTTGCACCAACCAATAAGCCCCCATTAGACCCTCCACGTATTGCCAAATAATCACTAGAAGTATAATTGTTAGCAATTAAATATTCCGCTGCAGCGATAAAATCGTTAAAAACATTTTGCTTTTTTAATTGTGTACCAGCATCATGCCAAGCTTTACCATACTCACCACCACCACGTAAATTTGGTACAGCGTAAACACCCCCTTGTTCTAACCAAACAGCATTAGCAATACTAAAACTAGGCGTTAAACTAATATTGAACCCACCATACCCATATAAAATTGTTGGATTTTTACCATTAAGTTCAATGCCCTTTTTATAGGTAATTATCATAGGTACTTTGGTGCCATCTTTAGAAGTATAAAAAACTTGTTTCGACTCGTAATCAGAAGATTTAAAATCAACTTTTGGTTTTTTATATAGATTTGAAGTTCCGTCTTTTGGATTGAATTTAAATATAGTTGAAGGAGTAGTATAATTGGTAAATGAATAGTATAAATCGGTATCTTCTTTTTTTCCACTAAACCCACTTGATGAACCTAATCCAGGCAGTTTTATTTCTCGAATAAAGTTTCCTTTTGTATCGTATTGTTTAACTATCGAAACGGCATCTTTCATATACTCGGCAAAAAAGTAACCGGAACCTGTTGTAATGTTTAATACATTTTTAGTTTCTGGTATAATTTCTATCCAATTTTCTGGAGTTGGATTAGTTACATTTGCTTTGACTATTTTTTTATTAGGTGCGTTTAAGTCTGTTGAAATAAATAAATAATCTCCTTCACTATAAATAACATTATTATCACTTTCAAAATTATTAATAATAGTTATTAATTCGCTATCTGGTTTTGTTAAGTCTTTAAAATATAATTCATTACCAGATGTTGAGGTTTGTGCATTTATCACTAAATACTTTTGATCTTCGGTAACAGATCCAAATACATAGCGCCTTTTTTTATCAATGCCAAACACTACTTTATCCTCTTTTTGTTTATCTCCTAATTTGTGATAATACAATTTGTGTTGATCTGTTTTAGCAGAAAGTTCACTGCCTTTGGGTTTATCGTAACTAGAGTAATAAAAACCTTCATTTTTGTACCAAGACAACCCACTAAACTTTACGTCTTTAATGGTGTCTTCTAATATTTCTTTAGAGATAGCGTCCATAACGATAATTTTTCTCCAATCAGAACCGCCTTCTGAAATTGCATAAGCCACCTTGTTGCCATTTTTACTAAAAGAAACAGAACCTAAAGAAGTTGTTCCGTCTTTGGAAAAATTATTCGGATTTAAGAATACTTCAGGTTTTTCATTGTTTTTTTGACGATATAAAACATATTGATTTTGTAGTCCGTCATTTTTGTAAAAATAATAGTAGTCACCTCTTTTAAAAGGAGAACCTACTTTTTCGTAATTCCATAATTGCGTTAATCGTTTTTTAAAGTCATCTCGAAAAGGAATTTTATCTAAATAATTAAAAGTTACTTGATTTTCTGCTTTTACCCAAGCTTCCGTTTCTTTAGATCGATCATCTTCTAGCCATCGATAAGGATCTTGAACTTTAGTGCCAAAATAAGTATCGACATGATTTATTTTTTTTGTTTTAGGGTATTTTACATTCAGGTCTGAATTTTGTGCAGTAATCATTGAAGTAGTGATTAGTATAAAAAAAGTGATTTTTACTTTATAAATTAGTTTCATGAGATACGATTAAAATTATCTGATAAAGATAAAAAAAAGACACTTTTAAAGTGTCTTTTAATTCTAAAATATTATTAAAAATTTACTAGTTTAAAGCATTTACAGTTCCTATTTTTCCTGGTAAAACTTGTTTTAATGTTGCTTCAATTCCATTTTTTAAAGTTATGGTTGATGAAGGGCAACCGTTGCAGGCCCCTTGTAAAATTACATTAACTTCTTTGGTTTCTGGAATATACGACAGGAATTGGATATTACCGCCATCACCGGCAACGGCAGGTTTAATATATTCTTCTAAAACAGCAATGATTTCCTTAGAAATATCATCATTTGTAGGAGTAAATTTTATATGTTCATCATTTTTTAAGTTTGATTTTTGTTGATAGTTTTCAGAAACTATTCTTCTACCACTTTGTAAATACTCTTTAATAAAATCTCGTAATTCATTATTTACTTCAAACCATTCTAGTCCGTTTGTTTTTTGAATAGAAACATAGTTATCAGAAATAAAAACTTCTTTTATAAAAGGAAAATCAAATAGTTCAAGAGCTAGAGGAACATTTTCAGCATCAATTTTATTGGTTAATTCAATATTCTGATTAGACAGTAATTTATTGGTTACAAATTTTTGCACATTAGGGTTTGGTGTGCTTTCTGCATAAACCTCTACTAAATTTGCTTCTTTTTTCTCAACAAAAATAGAGTCATTTTGACTTGTATAAGAACTAAATATCTCTTTAATTTCATCTTGAACTTCACTCCATTCTAAAATATCATGCTTTTCTATAGCAATAAAATTAGCTGTGATATACACTTTTTTTACAAAAGGTAAATGAAATAATTGCTGAACCAAAGTTGAATTTGTTGCATCTTCAATAGAGTTATATTCAAAACTACTTTCCGTCAAGATTTTATCGAATACAAACTTAATAATTGCCGGATTGCTTGTTGTTTCTATAGTTACTTTTGACATTTTTTATTTTTTAGAATTGCAAAAATACAAAAGAAATAAGTTTTAAATTTGAAAATAAAGTTAAAGCTTAAATTTTAAATGTAAAGTAAATGATAATTAAAGAACTTAAGGGAATTCATCCACAATATGGTAAAGATTGTTTTTTTGCTGAAAATTGCGTCATTATTGGAGATGTAAAAATGGGAAATCAATGTAGTATTTGGTATAATGCAGTACTTAGAGGTGATGTGCATTATATTAAGATTGGTAATAAAGTTAATGTACAAGACGGTGCAGTTATACATGCAACCTATAAAACCCATCCAACTAACATTGGAAACAATGTTTCAATTGGACATAATGCTTTGGTTCATGGGTGTACCATTCACGATAATGTTTTAATTGGTATGGGTGCCATTGTTATGGATGGTTGTGTAGTTGAGAGCAATAGTATTATAGCGTCGGGTGCTGTTCTTACTAAAAACACCATTGTAAAATCAGGTACGATCTATGCAGGAACGCCGGCTAAAAAATTAAAAGATATTAGTCAAGAATTAATTTCGGGCGAAATAGAGAGAATTGCTAATAATTATATTAAATATTCGGGATGGTATAAAGAGAAGTAAAGAGTAAGAAGTAAGGAGTAAAACAAAAAAAAATCCAGCGGAAGCTGGATTTTTGTCTTTAGTTAAGTATCTAATAAATTAGATTCCTAATTTAGCTTTAACAGCTGGCATAAGATCTTCACCATCAAAAACGATCAACCCTTTTCCAGGAGATGAATCAAAAACATATTTAATACCTTTAGCTTTAGCTACATCTTGAACCGCTTTTTGCGCTTTTTCAACAATAGGCTTTAATAAGTCGAAACGTTTTTTCTGAATTTCTTGCTCAGCAGTTTGACCATACTTTTGGATTTTTTGTTGTAAATTTTGTACTTCTACTCTTCTTTCTTCGTTTTTTACATCCGTTTGAGTTGGAGCTTCAGCATCATACTTTTTTAATTTTGCTTGTAAAGCAGTTGCTTGCCCGTTGTACTCATCAGCGTAAGTTTGTTGAACTTTTTTCAATTCAGTTTCCATTGTTTTTGTTTCTGGCATTGCCATTAACAATTGTTCACTATCAATGTGAGCAACACTTTGAGCTTGAACCGTGTTAAATGCTGTAAAAAGTGCAAATGCTACGAATAAATTTCTAAATAATTTCATTTCTTTAATAATTTGTTAATAATAATCTTTTTTGTTCTACTTCGTTTTAATCTCTATTTTCAATATTAGATTCGTTATTGTTTTTACGATCTTCTATTTCTTTTAATTTTGCGGCACGTTCATCGTCAGCAACTTTTTTTAAGGAGTCTCTTCTACGATTTCTAAATTCTTGTTGTGCCTTTATTTTTGCTTTTAATGCTTCTCTTTTTGCTACGCGATCATCAATTTTTTTCTGTTCTGCTGTTTTACCCTCTTCATCTAAATCAATTTCTGATTCAGATATTGTACTTTCAACACTGTCGATAGTAACATTTTCTGATTCGACATTACTTATACTCGAAACGCCTGCAGCTTTTGACATTCGCTCTTTTTTCTTCGTATCAAGCTCTTTTCTTTTTCTGCCTTTTACAATGCTATTTAAAACTTGTTCGCTAATGTCAAATTTATTATTGCTATATAATAAAATCAAATCACTTGATTTATCAAGTACAAAATCGAATTTTTTTCTAACTGCAATTTCTTGGACTGCATTATAAACCTGATCTTGAACTGGTTTTGCTAATTGATTACGTAATTGAAAAAGATCACCTTTTGGACCAAAATATGCGTTTTGTAACCTTTTTAATTCATTTTCTTTTATTAAAATATCTTCTTCATACTCATTTATCAATTCTTTGGTAAGTAAAGATTTTTCGTTACTTAAATCAATTTTTTGCGTTTCTATTTCTTTCGAAAGATCATCTAATTTTTGTTGCCATTTTTTTACCTTATCGTCTAATTTTGATTGGGCATCGACATATTCAGGAACGTTTTCCAAAATATAATTCATATCAATATAACCAACTCTTTGTCCCTTTTGGGCAAAGGAAATGAAACTTAAAAAAAACAATAAAATAACTAAACCTTTTTTTACTTTCATTTTATTAGTTTTAATAAAAAAACTATACTATTCATTTTCAGGGCAAATATAACAAATAAATCACCTTAAAATTGTTGACCTATTATAAAATGTGTTTGCCACCCTGAAGGTTCTCCAAAATTTGTGCCAGGTATTTGATCAAATCCATAACCAAAATCAATCCCTAACAATCCAAAGGCTGGCATAAACACTCTAACACCACCACCAGCAGCTCTTTTCAATGAAAACGGATTATAGTCTTTAAATCCATCCCATGAATTACCCCCTTCTAAAAATCCTAAAACATAAATGGATGCCGAAGGCTTTAAAGTTACAGGATAACGTAATTCAAACGCTACTTTATTATAAATTGTACCACCCGTTACTGATGATAAACTTGAATTAGGATACCCTCTTAGAGCAATAGTTGTACGTCCATCAAATCTTCCTTGGGCTAAACCATCTCCACCAACATAAAATCTTTCGAATGGTGGGTCACCAATTTCATCATTATAATGACCTAAATAACCTAATTCAGCATTACTCATTAAAACAAGTTTTCCAACAATTGGACTATACCATTTACCAGTAAATATAGCTTTATAGTATTCTAACCATTTGTATAATTCTTCATCGGGTAAACCAACATAACTTTTATCGTCAAATAAAGAGTAAGGAGGCGTAACTTTTACTGCCAAATTAAATTGTGAACCACTTTGGGGAAAAATAGGATTTGGCCCTGCGTTATTTCTACCAAAATTAACAGCGATATTAAAGTTATTCGATACTCCATTATCAAAATCAAATGAAGAAATGTTGTAATTTTTTAATTTATATCGTTGATAATTTAACGAGGTAGATAAAGTAAAAAAATCATCTGGCCATTTTAAACGTTGACTTAAACCAACAGATGCACCAATTATATCAAGTAACTGGTCCTTATCTACATCTCTACTTTGATAGTCATAGCCATATTGTGTAGAGTTGTATATAGAAAAATTAAACCCTTTAGGTTTTTTACCACCCAACCAAGGTTCAGAAAAAGACAAGCTATACGTTCTGTAATATTTACTTACTTGTAAACGTAAGGCAATACTTTGGCCATCACCACGTGGTACTGGTTTATATTCGTCAAGATTAAACATATTTCTTACAGAAAAATTGTTAAATGATAAACCTAAAGTTCCTACAAAAGTTCCACCACCATAACCACCTTGTAATTCAATTTGACTTGATCCTTTTTCAGATAAACTATATTCTATATTTGCTGTTTTATCTGTATGATTAGGTTGTACATCAGGCACAATATTTTCTGCGTCAATATATCCTAATTGACCCAATTCACGTATGGTACGAATAATTGCTTTTTTACTGAATAAATCACCAGGTTTTGTATAAAGCTCACGATATAATACATGATCGTTCGTTACATCGTTACCTTTGATAGTTACTTTATCAATAGTAGCTGGCTCATCTTCAATAATTCTAATTTCAAGATCAATTGTGTTATTTTCTGCACTAGTTTCAACGGCATTAACACGTGAAAATAAGTATCCGTTATCTAAATAAGTATTGGTTATGTCTTGAGAATCAGGAGTTCCATCACCATAAACTCTTTCGTTTAAAGCCTTGCCATTATAGGTAACCCCTTCGTCAATTAGTAAAATACTTTGTAGCTGACGATCGGTAAAAACAGTATTTCCTAAAAAGTCAATATTTCCAAACTTGTATCTGTCACCTTCGTTTACGGTAATGTCAAGATTAATGGTATTATCTTCATTCCAAGAAATAGAATCTTTAACAATTAAAGCATCTCTAAACCCTTTTTCTTGATATTTTTCTACTACTTTATCTAGATCTTCTTCATAAAGATCTTCAATAAATTTGGAAGGAGAAAAGATTTGCATAATTCCTTTTTCCTTTGTTTTTTTAAGTTGCTTTTTCAATTTTTTATCTGTCAAAGCTGTGTTACCGTGAAAGGTTATTTGTTTAATTTTAATTCTGTTTCCTTTGTCAACTAAAATTAAAGCATCTTGTGTGTTAGGTTTTGAAGTATCCTTTTTTGTTGTTATGTTAACTTTGGTTTTTAAAAATCCTTTTTCACGATATTTATCTTCTATAAAGTTTTCTGTTGTTGTAATTAAATTTTCAGTTAGCATAGAGCCATTTTGAAATTCAATTTCTTTTTGAAGATCTTCAATTTTTGATTTTTTTAGACCTTTAATCGTCACTTTACCAACTTTATCTAATTCCGTTACATCGATTTCTAGATAAATAGTATCTCCATCTATTTGTGTAATATAAACATCAACATTACTAAAGAGTTTTGAAGTCCATAATTTTTTAATTGCTGATGTTAATTTATCTCCTGGAACTTTTAAGGTTTCTCCTGAAGTTAAGCCAGAAAAAATTAATATAGACTGCTCAGAAATAGTTTCATTTCCTACAACGGAAATTCCTCCTATATTGTATTTTTTATTTTTTACCAATTCAATGGGTCCGGTACTTTTAGGTATGGTGTCTTTGATTGGTTTTTTTTGTAGAATTGTATCAAGCGATTTCTCATTTTTAGGTTGAGAAATCAAATCTCGATTCACAGGAAAAATAGTATCTTGGTCTATATCTGCTTTTTGAATTGCATTATTTGACTGCTTTGCAGGAGCAATTGTATCCTGGGCTTTTTCATTTATTGGATTGTTTTCCTGTGCATTTACAGTATAAAAAGTAAAGAGTAATAATAAAGGTAATATACTAATCTTCAAGTTTTTTATTACTGTTTTCAATTTGTTTACTTGTTTTTCCAAATCGTCTCTCTCTGCTTTGATAATTTAATATTGCTTCGTAAAAATCTTCTTTATTAAAATCGGGCCATAATACTTCTGTGAAGTACAATTCAGCATACGCAATTTGCCATAATAAAAAATTGCTGATTCTTTTTTCGCCACTTGTTCTGACCAAAAAATCAACGCCGGGCAAAGTAAATGTATATAAATGACTATTTATAATATTTTCATCAATTTCTTCGATTTTAAGTTCATTATTAACAATTTTTTTAGAAATACATTTGGTTGCATTTATTATTTCTTCTCTAGCTCCATAATTGAGTGCTAAAGTTAAAGTTAATTGTGAATTATTTTTAGTCAGATCAATTACTTCATCAAGTGTTTTTTTTGCTTTTTTTGGAAGTTTATCAAGATTACCAATAGTTTGTAATCGAACATTATTTTTTTGAAATGTTTGAATTTCTTTTTTTAGGGAACTAATCAATAAGCTCATTAATGTATCTACTTCAAATTTAGGTCTATTCCAGTTTTCTGTTGAAAACGCAAAAAGTGTAAGTGCTTCAATTCCTAATTCCGTAGCTGCTTCAACAGTTTCTCTAACAGCTTCAACACCTTTTTTATGTCCTAAAACTCTTTTAAAACCTTGTTTTTTTGCCCATCTACCGTTGCCATCCATGATCACTGCAACGTGATTTGGTAACTTATCAAGGTTTATTTTTGTTTTTAAACTCATTCTACATTAAAACTTTCCGGTATAACACCCTTCTCTCCCAAAAGCATAAACTATGGTTATTCCGGTAAAAACATACCAATCATTATCGTCAGGGTTTATTTGAATATTACCATTTACATCAACTGGATTTCCATCAACATCAACTATGTTGTAAGTAGGGTAGCCATCAATATCATCATTAAAAGTATACCTGAAAGATGTTTCAATTGCAATTCCTACATTAGGTGCTAATTTTCTTTTATAACCAATTCCGAAAGGAACGTTAAAATTAAATGTACGACCGTTCACCGTAGCATAATTAGCAACTGCGGCTTCAACTATAATATATGGAGTTTGCGTATACCCAATTTTAGATAGATTATATTTAAAGAAATTATATTCAATACCTCCTGCCAATTCGTGTACTGTGTTTGTAAAACGAAATCCTCGAGTTTCTCTATAAGAATTATTAGATTTTGAGTCGTAGCCAGAAATTTCAGAATAAGTGTACGTACCTCGAATAGAAAAATGAGGATGCATGTTCCATTTGTAAATTCCACCAACAGCGTAATTGTTTGGCCAAACATACTTTGTGCTACCTATATCACCTATATAATTGCTGCCACCTAAAAACACTCCAATCTCATTAATTTGAGCAAAAGAATAGGCAGAAGTCAATAAAAATAAGGATACTAATATATATTTTTTCATCATTAAAAATAGTTCGCAAATATAAAAAAAACCATTTGCTTTTAATTGAATTAAAATGTCTTTTTTGATAAACAGATTTTTAAGAGTAAAATTGTATAATATAGGTTATATTTAATTGCGTTTATCTTCTCCCCACAGCATCTTTTCACGAAGAGTTTTAATAAAAGTTTGAGAATTAAGTTGAATAGTTTTTATTGTAAACTCACACTTTTCAATAGAGATATTCGTATTGTTATTAATAGTTGTAATTCGAGAGTCTAAAGTAAGCAAAGCTTCGTTAGTTCGGCTATTAACTTTTAGAGCAATTTTAGTTTCATGAGGTATCACCAACGGACGTACACTTAAACTATGTGGAGCTATAGGTGTTAATACTAAATTTTTTGAAGTTGGAGATATTATGGGTCCGCCACAACTTAGAGAGTATCCAGTTGATCCTGTAGGTGTTGAAATTATCAAACCGTCGCTCCAATAGGTATTTAAATATTCATTATCTAAATAGGTTTCAACAGTTATCATAGAAGCAGTATTTTTTCTACTAACCGAAACTTCATTTAAAGCAAAATTTAATTCCGTAATATCTTTGTTGTCATCATCTGTTTTTACACAAAGTAATGTTCGCTCTTGAATTTTGTATTTTTTATTTAATATTTCATTAAAAGCTTGTTTAATATCTTCTTTTTGAATGGTTGCTAAAAATCCTAACCTACCTGTATTTATTCCAATTATTGGGATATTTAGATCTCTTACATATGAAATCGAACGTAAAAAAGTTCCATCACCACCAACGCTAAAGAAAAGGTCAAATGTTGAATCAAGATCCTTATAGTTTTTAAAGGTTTTATAGTTTAAATCGTTTATTTCTTTTTTGAGAAATTCATAAAACTTTTCTTCAAAAACAATAGAGATCTTATTTTGGTTAAAGAGATCAATTAAAAAACGGGCATATTTTTTTGTGACCTCATTATTTGATTGTCCGTAAATTCCAACTTTCACGTGCCTATATATTTAAGTATTTTTGTAAATAATTTGATCTTTCATTTAATTCTTCAAGATATTTGTCTTTTTGAAATTCATTTATGATATGATAATTATATCTTCTAAAAGAGCTTAACGTATTTGTAATATCATGGAAGCTAAGTTTAAGTGTAATATGGGCAATATCATTTTCTATTTTAGAAACAAAAGCACCAAAAAGTGTAGCGTTATTTGATTCAACTATTTGTGATATTTCACTAAAAGAATAATCGTTTACATCTTTTGAAACAACTAGAATCACTCCTTCTTCATGCAAAAATGGCGTGCATTTAAAGATGTTTAAAAAGTCGTTTAATTCATAATATCCAATATATTTTTTATTCTGATCTAGAACTGGCATTATATTCGTATTGAATGTTGCAAAGTATTGCAGAACTTCAAACCAGTTCATAGTCTCATTTGCATAAAAAACTCGTATATTCTTTTTTATTTCCTTTAATTTTTTATCACCAAAATTTGTGTAATCAAGTGAACGTTTAGAAATCGTACCACAGTAAGTATTTTTATTGACAATTGGAAGATGTGAAAATGAAAATTGCTCAAATAAAGTTTGAGCTTTACTTATTTTGTCATTAATACTTAACGCTTTAATATCTGTTGATATATAATCAATGGTTCGCATAAAACTGTTTACAGCAATTTATTTAGTTTAATAAAAATTGTAATTTTGCGCATTAAAATTAATTTGCTTTTGTAAAGATAAAATATCTTTTGCATTAAATTTATAAATAAATTAGGAATGACAAAATTAAGTGTAAATATAAATAAAATTGCAACTTTACGAAATGCTAGAGGCGGAAACACTCCTGATTTGATTCAAGCGGCTATTGATATTCAAGAATTTGGTGCACAAGGAATTACAATTCATCCAAGACCAGATGAAAGACATATTAGATACCAAGACGCTTATGATTTAAAGCCAGTAGTAAATACAGAGTTTAATATTGAAGGAAATCCGATACAACAATTTATGGATTTGGTTTTAAAAATTAAACCAACCCAAGTAACCTTAGTGCCAGATGCAGTAGATGCTATTACATCAAATGCAGGTTGGGATACTATAAAGAATCAAAGTTTTTTACAAGAGATTGTACAAGAATTTAAAAGAAACAATATTAGAACATCTATTTTCATGGATGCTGATTTGATTTTAATTGAAGCAGCTGCCAAAACTGGAACAGATAGAATTGAATTATATACGGAGGCTTTTGCGTTGGATTATGAGAAAGGTGATTTAGATGGTATAATTCCTTATGTTAAAGCAGCTGAATTAGCTACTAAACTTGGTATGGGGTTAAATGCGGGTCATGACCTAAGTTTAAATAATCTTGAATATTTTTCAAAAAACATTCCTAATTTATTAGAAGTTTCTATTGGTCATGCTTTGATCTCAGAATCCTTATATCTCGGCCTGCAAAATGTTGTTAGTATGTATTTACAAAAGTTAAAATGATAGATTTATTACATTCCGTAATTTTAGGTAAAGGAGAACCATTATTGATTTTACATGGTTTTTTTGGAATGGGTGATAATTGGAAAACTTTGGCTAATAAGTTTTCAGAAAACTATCAAGTTCATGTTATTGATCAGCGCAATCACGGTAGAAGTTTTCATTCTAATGAATTTACGTATGAATTGATGGTTGATGATTTATTGCACTATATGGAACACCATCAGTTGAATATTGTAAATATATTAGGTCATTCAATGGGCGGTAAAACAGCTATGTTATTTGCTGTTGACTATCCAGAAAAAGTAAATAAACTAATAGTTGCAGATATTGCTCCTAGGTTTTATCCACCACACCATAACCATATTTTAGAGGCCTTAAATGCAGTAGATTTTAATAAAGTGAAATCAAGAACTGAAATTGATGATATTTTAGAAAAATATATTCCTGAAAAAGGTATAAGGCAGTTTTTATCAAAAAATGTATATCGCAAAACCAAAGACACATTTGATTACCGTTTTAATTTAAAATGTCTAACTAAATGTTTTGATGAAATTGGTGTTGGTTTGCCACCGATAACTGAATTTAACGGTGAAACATTATTTTTGAAAGGTGAGAATTCTAGTTATATTTCTAGGGATGATGAAACCTTGATCAAATCGCACTTTCCAAATAGTAAAATTGTAAGTATTAAAAATTCAGGACATTGGCTTCATGCAGAAAATCCGATTGATTTTTACAATAATGTTGTACGTTTTATTGGAAATAACTAATTTGGTCAACGCAAAACAAAAACAATTTAACCTATGAATTTTATATTAAAAATACTCTTATCTGCAGTAGCAGTAATTATTATTGGCTACTTTTTACCTGGTGTTACGGTTGATAATTATGTAACTGCAATATGGGTGGCAGTTTTATTGGGAATACTTTTTACAATTTTAAAACCAATTTTAGTAATTTTAACCTTACCTGTAACCATATTAACTTTAGGATTATTTTTACTAGTAATTAATGCAGGAATTATTTTATTAGCAAATAATTTGATTGATGGATTTAACGTGAATGGGTTTTTAACCGCACTTATTTTTAGTGTTTTACTTTCAATTACTCAGTCAATTTTGTATAAATTGATTGAATAAATTATTTGCAATCTCATATTTTATTAGGGTTTAAGTCCAACTTTTAATTTCCTATCTTAATTTAACACTTAATTAACTTGGAGCTTATAATGATTTGGCTCAATCATTGTAATAATATGCTATAAAATGACTATTTTTGCACCCTTATTTTTTTTAAAGTTAAATTAACGAAGTAATGAATATAACTAAAGAAAACATTGACGAATTAAATTCAATTGTAAAAATTGATATCACTGCTGATGATTATAAGTCAAAAGTTGACGACGTTTTAAAAGATTATCGTAAAAAAGCTAATATACCTGGTTTTAGAAAAGGGCATGTTCCTATGAGTTTGGTAGAAAAGCAATATGGTAAATCTGTAATGATTGATGAAGTGAATAAATTGTTGCAAGAATCATTGAATAAATTTTTAGTAGAAGAAAAATTAGATGTTTTAGGTAATCCTTTGCCAAAAGCTCAAGATGATTTTTCTTGGGATAAAGATAAGTTTACTTTTGAATTTGAGCTAGGCTTAGCACCAGAGTTTGAAGTAAATTTAAAGCCAAAAAAAGCAATTAATGCCTATAAAATTGTTGCTGATGATAAAATGATTGAAGATCAAATTGTAGGTATTCAAGAGCAATATGGTAAAATGAAAACTCAAGAAGCAATTGTTGAAAATTCAAACGTTACTGGTACTTTTGTAAATGAAGAAAAAGATATTGAGAAAAAATCTACTTTTAAATTAGAAAAAATTAAAGGTAAAGCCAATATTAAAAAATTTATTGGTAAAAAAGTTGGAGATACTGTTGATTTAAAATCAAAAAATTTATTTACAGACGATCATTTGTTAATGAATATTTTAGGAATTTCTCATGAGGAAGCTCATGATTTTAATGAGCCATTAAAATTTACCATTGAAGAAGTTACTGAAACTGAATTGGCAGACCTTAATCAAGATTTGTTCGATAAAATATTTGGTAAAGATGTTGTTAAAACTAAAGAAGAGCTTATTGTTAAGTTGAAAGAAGATGCAGAAAGACAATTCTCAACACAATCTGACCAACAATTGTTAAATGCAGTAACAGAAAGTTTAATTGAAAACACCAAATTTGACCTTCCGGTAGAGTTTTTACAAAAATGGTTAGCCGTTGCAGGTGAAAAACCAATGACAGCAGAGCAAGCAGTTGAAGAATTCAATCGTTCTGAAAAAGGATTGCGATACCAGTTAATTGAAGGAAAAATCAGCAAGGATAATGATATTCAAGTTTCTTATGAAGATTTAAAAGAATATGCCAAAGGATATATTAAAAATCAAATGGCACAATATGGAAACCTTAACCCTGAAGAAAAAGAATTGGATGAAATTTCAAACCGCGTTCTTTCTAATCAAGAAGAGGCTAAGCGTCTTTCGGATCAATTAATGAACGAAAAATTATTGAAATTCTTTAAAGAGAATATCAAGTTGAAAAATAAAGAAGTTACCTATGAAGAATTTGTTAAAGAAGTATACAAATAATTTAAGGTAATTGTATCATATCAAACTCCATAAGTTTAGGCTTATGGAGTTTTTTTATAATTAATAGTTCGAAAACCTAAACTTCATAGGTATGTTAATTTTGAGTATATTTACAAACTTAAATATAAATTAAACTTTTCATGAATTTAGGTAAAGAATTTAAAGAATTCGCTGTTAAAGATCAAGGTATAAATAGTTTACATATTGATAATTTGGTTAGTAGTGTAACTCCATATATTATTGAAGAACGCCAGTTAAACGTAGCTCAAATGGATGTGTTTTCACGTTTAATGATGGATAGAATTATATTTTTGGGTACGGCTATTAATGATCATGTTGCAAATATTATTCAAGCGCAATTATTGTTTTTAGAAAGTGTAGATGCTTCTAAAGATATTTCAATTTATATCAATTCACCTGGTGGAGGTGTTTATGCGGGATTAGGTATTTATGATACCATGCAATTTATCAAGCCTGAGATAGCAACTATCTGTACAGGTATGGCAGCTTCAATGGGCGCAGTTTTAATGTGTGCTGGCCAAAAAGGAAAACGATCTGCTTTGCCTCATTCAAGAATTATGATTCATCAACCTTTAGGAGGAGCTCAAGGTCAAGCATCTGATATTGAGATTACTGCTCGTGAAATATTAAAATTAAAAGATGAATTATACGCGATAATTGCAAAACATTCTGGACAGAAAGTAGCAAAAGTTCACAGTGATTCTGATAGAGATTATTGGATGAAAGCAGACGAAGCAAAAAAATATGGTATGATTGATGAAGTGCTTACACGAAATAATAAGTAATATATTTTAACAAATTCAATTACAAAAGATGTCGAAAAAAGAGGAATTAGAATGTTCGTTTTGTAAACGAAAAAAAGATGAAACAAATTTACTGATTGCAGGAATCGATGCACATATTTGCGATAAGTGTATTGAACAGGCATATGGTATTGTTTTAGAAGAAAGTATTAGTGAAAAAGAAGGTGCATCTTCTGAATTTTTAGTTAGAAAACCTTTAGAAATAAAAAATTTCTTAGATCAATATATTATTGGTCAAAACCAAGCAAAGAAAGTAATGTCTGTTGCGGTTTATAATCACTATAAACGTTTGTTGCAAAAACCCAGTTCTAAAGATGACGATATTGAAATAGAAAAAAGTAATATTGTTTTGGTTGGTGAAACAGGTACAGGTAAAACTTTGATAGCTAAAACTATAGCTAGAATGCTAGATGTCCCTTTTGCCATTGTTGATGCAACGGTATTGACAGAAGCTGGTTATGTTGGTGAAGATGTAGAAACCATTTTAACGCGATTATTACAGGCTGCAGATTATAAAGTAGATAAAGCTGAAAGAGGAATTGTTTTTATTGACGAAATAGATAAAATTGCCCGTAAAAGTGACAACCCATCCATTACCCGAGATGTATCCGGAGAAGGTGTTCAACAGGCTTTATTAAAACTATTGGAAGGAACGATTGTAAATGTACCGCCAAAGGGAGGTAGAAAACATCCCGATCAGAAATTTGTAGAGGTAAATACAAAAAATATATTATTTGTGGCTGGTGGTGCATTTAGTGGAATAGATAAAGTGATAAGTAAAAGACTTAATATGCAAGCGGTTGGTTATAGCGCTTCAATTTCTGATGATAGAATTGATGATGAAAATTTATTACAATATGTGTTGCCAACCGATTTAAAAACTTTTGGTTTAATACCAGAAATTATTGGTCGTTTACCTGCCTTGACCTATATGAAAGTTTTAGATAAAAAAACACTTCGTTCTATTTTAACTGAACCAAAAAATGCATTAATCAAACAATATACAAGGTTGTTTGAGATGGATGGTATTGAGTTAAAAGTAGATGATAAAGCCTTAGATTTTATTGTTGATAAAGCAATTGAATATAAATTAGGAGCTCGTGGTTTAAGATCGTTATGTGAAGAAATTTTGACCGATGCTATGTTTGAATTACCCAGCACAGAAGAAAAGACATTGCGAGTTACTAAAAAATATGCCGAAAACAAATTAACAAAGGCAACCATCAAAAAATTAAAGGCAGTTTCTTAAAAAATAAAGATTAAAAACACTATTTTTTTAATCTAAAAAGTCAACTCAATTTATTTCATTTTGATTTCAAGAGACACCATTGACAAAGTATTTGAAACCGCTCGAGTAGAGGAGGTATTAGGTGATTTTGTTAATCTTAAAAAAGCTGGATCGAATTTCAAAGGTTTAAGTCCGTTTGCCGATGAAAAAACACCTTCTTTTATGGTCTCTCCAGTGAAACAGATTTGGAAAGATTTTAGTACCGGAAAAGGAGGTAATGCGATTACCTTTTTAATGGAACACGAGCATTATTCTTACCCTGAAGCAATTCGTTATTTAGCAAAAAAATACAATATTGAAATAGAAGAAACGGAACAAACCGATGAACAAAAGCAACAGGCTGATGAGAGAGAGAGTATGTATTTGGTCTCTGAGTATGCTAAAAACTATTTTTCGGATATTTTATTGAATTCTGAAAAAGGAAAAGCCATAGGTCTTTCTTACTTTAAAGAACGTGGTTTTAGTGATGAAACGATTAAAAAGTTTGAGCTGGGTTATGCTTTGGATGAATGGACAGCCCTTACCGATGCTGCTTTAGAAAAGAAATACGATATTGAATTTCTAGAAAAAACCGGACTTACCATCGTCAAAGAAGCAGATTCACCTAATGAAAAAACTAAAAAGTTTGACCGATTTAAAGGAAGAGTAATTTTCCCTATTCAGAGTATGAGCGGTCGAGTTTTAGGTTTTGGAGGCAGGACTTTATTGACCGATAAAAAAGTAGCAAAATATTTAAACTCACCAGAAAGTATTATTTACCATAAAAGTAAAATATTATATGGTATTTATCAGGCAAAGCAAAGTATAGCCAAAGAAGATAATTGTTATTTGGTTGAGGGTTATACCGATGTAATTTCCATGGTGCAATCGGGTGTGGATAATGTTGTAGCATCCTCTGGTACTGCACTTACTTCAGATCAAATTAGATTAATAAATCGGTTAACACCAAATATAACAGTGCTTTTTGATGGCGATGCTGCAGGAATAAGGGCTTCAATTCGTGGAATTGATTTGATCTTAGAGCAAGGTATGAACGTTAAGGTAGTTGCCTTTCCTAATGGTGAAGATCCTGATAGTTTTGCTAAAAGTAAAACCAAAGAAGAATTAAAAGACTATTTGAATGAAAACGCCAAAGATTTTATTCAATTTAAAACATCTCTTTTATTAGAAGAAACCAAAAATGATCCGATTAAAAAAGCGGAATTAATTAGAGATATTGTAGCCAGTATTGCAAAGATTCCTAATAATATTCAAAAAGAGATTTATATTCAAGAATGTGCTCAGATAATGGGTATTTCTGAAAATGTTCTTTTTAATGAGTTGTCGCAAAATTTAAAAAGAGAAAAACGCGAAGCTGCTGGAAAGAAATCACAGTACAAATCTCCATTTACGGGAGTTAAAAAGGAAGTTAAAAAAATAGAAAAAGTAGATCAGTTATTTAACTTAGAGAAAAAAATAATTGAAATTCTATTATTATATGGTAATGTTGAAGTTGATTTTGATGATTATGTTACCATAATTGATGATAATGGAAAAGAAATAATTGAAAAAGAAAGCTATACCAATATTGTTTCTAATGAAATATATATGCATCTTCATGAAGATGAAATCGAATTTACAACTCCTATTTTTTTAAAAATTTATTATGAAATTATTCATTTGTTAAATCAGAAAGAAAATATTTCTCCCGATCTTTTTACCAATCATGAAAACATGGAAGTATCAACAGTTGTTACAAATATTTTAATGGATGAAGAAAAATATGTTTTAAGTGATTGGGAACGACATGATATTTATGTAAAAGAAAAGAAAACGTATTTGCCAAAATTAGTAATGGATGTTTTATATAATTTAAGAAGACTATTAATTGATCAAAAAATTCTTACATTAAAAAATGATATTATCCCTTCAGAAACCACAGAATCTGATGATGAATCGAATAATGATTCTACTAATGAATCTATCATAGAAACAATAGAATCTATAAAAGATTACACCGCATTAAAACTATTGTTATTTGAAAAACTAAATAGAGTTTTATAATAAAAGAAAAGAATTTATTTTAAACTTGAAGGGATCTTACAAATTGGTATAGGTACCATTTTATGAAAATTCGCATTATGGAGTATGGTATAAATTTTAAAAACCTCTTTCTCTCTTCCTTCAAAATCATTTGAAGATTTTTTATTCTCAACCTGTTGCATTGCCCACTCTAATTCATCATAACTAGCACCCAATTGATCTTCATCCGTACGAGAGTCACCGAACAGTCCATCCGTTGGAGCAGCATTTTGAATAGATGTTGGCACTCCTAAATATTCCGCAAGAGCGTAAACTTCCGATTTTAAAAGATCGGCAATAGGGCTCAAATCAACACCGCCATCACCATATTTTGTATAAAACCCAACACCAAAATCTTCCACTTTATTACCTGTTCCAGCAACCAGAAGCCCCTCGATACCGGCAAAATAATATAACGTTGTCATGCGTAATCTGGCACGAGTATTTGCTAATGATAAATTTACTTTATCCGTATCATCAGTTTTAGGAACAGAAGTTTTAAACTCTTCAAAAGTAGAAGTAAGGTCTACCAAATTAGAAGTTACATTATTAAAATTATCTTTTAATTGTTCAATATGCTCTTTACCTCGGCTAACTTGATTCCTTCCTTGGTGAATTGGCATTTCTAAACATAAGGTTTGCAAACCTGTTTTGGCGCAAAGGGTAGAAGTTACAGCAGAATCTATTCCTCCAGAAATACCAACAACAAAACCATTAACCTTTGCATTTGAAGCATAATTTTTTAACCAATTTACAATATGATTTGTTACCTTTTCTGCATTCATTATTGAAAGTTTTGTTAGTTTTGTCAAAATGGATTGTTTACAAAAATAACTATTTTAAAAAGATAATTAATAAAATTAATACGAGCAATGAGATATTTCACTTTACTTCTTTTATTTATAAGCTTCATAAGCTGTAATAAAAAAGAAAATATTAAAATTGATGTTTCAACAATTGAAGTGAAAACAGATATTCACAGATTTGATCAAGAATTTTATACAACATCAATAAATAATTTAGGCGAATTAAAAGCTAAATACCCTTATTTGTTTCCCCAACCAAATCCAGATAGTGTTTGGGTGAATAAAATGCAAAATAAAGATGAGCAAGAATTGTTTGCTGAGTCTCAAAAAGTATATAATAATTTTGCAAACGAAAAAGAGCAATTAAAATCATTGTTTAAACACATCAAATATTATTATCCAAATTTTAATGAACCAAAGGTTATAACTATTTTATCTAATGTTGATTATAATAATAAGGTAGTATTGGCTGATAGTTTACTTTTTATTTCTTTAGATATATTCTTAGGAAAAGACAATGAAATATATCAGGAGTTTCCTAATTATGTAAAACAAAATTATACAAAAGAGCATTTAATAGTTGCTGTGGCAGATAAATTTGCAAATCAAATTATTCCACCTACAAACGACAAAAGTTTTGTTTCAAGAATTATTCAAGAAGGTAAAAAATTAACCTTAATACAATCGTTTTTGCCAAACGTTAACCCACCTGAAATAATTGGGTACACAAATGAGCAATTGGATTGGGCAAAAAGTAGTGAATCTGACATTTGGAAATACTTTATACAAAATTTAATTCTGTATAGTACTGATCCTGAATTGACAAAAAGATTTATTGATGACGCTCCTTTTTCAAAGTTTTTTCTTGATATTGATCAAGATTCTCCTGGTAAAATAGGGTCATGGTTTGGCTGGCAAATAGTCGAATCTTATTTAAAAAATAATAAAGCAACTTTACAAGAGGTGATGTTATTGGATAATGAAGAGATCTTTAAAAAATCAAAATATAAACCAAGAAAGTAAAAAATCAAATTTTTAATCATTCAATTATTATGAGTATAAAACATAAATCAGAAATAAATATAAAAGTAGGTTTAGATGAAAACAAAGTTCCCGAAGAATTATTTTGGTCGGCAGATGATGGTGATATAAAAGATATGGAGGCAAAAGCCTTATTACTTTCGGTTTGGGATAGTGAGAATAAAGATACGTACAAAATAAATTTATGGACCAAAGAAATGCCCGTAAATGAAATGATTCAATTCTATCATCAAACTTTGGTCGCTATGGCAGATACTTTTGAAAC
>Ga0209633_10001809_pt1 | contig 21440 bp, 12 predicted proteins | sample Cruoilmetagenom1_FD_187290 | JGI IMG/M metagenome (GOLD analysis project Ga0209633, IMG submission 187290) | Oil polluted marine microbial communities from Coal Oil Point, Santa Barbara, California, USA - Sample 1 (SPAdes) (version 2) | ecosystem: Environmental > Aquatic > Marine > Oil seeps ... | reverse complement strand
TCTTGTTTTTAGTTTCTTGTCATTTGCTAGGAAAACAAACCTTAAACCATTATTTTTTCTGATGGAGATTATTTATCCTATTTATATTGTGATTGCAGCCATTTCTTCCTTTATTTTTAGATTTTCGTGGAAGGGGAGAAGGCAGTTGAAATAGGAAGTTCTTACTGAAAACCACTGAATGGAATTTTCTCGACAGAGGGGAGAAAATCTTTCAGCGGATTGAAAGGATCTCACAATTACAATGTATCAAGTCCTTTTACGATAATCAACAATCCCTTCCCCAATAATCATATCAACAGGATTTGAAATTTTTATGTTTTCACGATTACCATCAACAAAATTAATTTTACCACCATTAGATTCCAGTACTGTTGCATCATCAGTATAAGCTACATCATAAGCGTTATTATAAGCCTCTTTTATAATTGATGAATGAAAAGCCTGCGGTGTTTGAATCGCCTTAAGTTTATTGCGATCAATTACCTTGTTATTAGCACCTGAGACCTCTCGCACAGAATCTTCTATATCAGTTACAGGAATAGCATTTCCCTTTCGTGATGCTGTATCAATTACCCTTATAATTGTTTCTGTTGAAGCAAAAGGGCGGGCAGCATCATGAATTAATACCAATGAATCAAGTGGAATATTTTTAAGTCCACTTTTTACCGAATGAAAACGCGTTGGTCCACCCTCGGCAATATTATGAGGTATATTGAAATTATTTAACCTACATAGCTCTTTCCAATAATCAATATGATTGGAATTCAGAACAAGTGTAAACTTTATATCATGAAGAAATTGGAATGAGTCGAATGTATGGAATAATACTGGCTTTCCGTCAAGCAATAAAAATTGTTTGGGGAGCTCCTTGCCCATGCGCTTTCCATCACCACCGGCAACTATTAATATGTGTATTTGTAGTTCCATGATGGTAAAGGTTAAAATTATGAACGGTTGTTATTAAATAGTCATTCAGTGGTCATTGGTAGTCATTGATGGTCATTTATACTAAATTGATATGAAGTAATGAATTGAGTAAAAAATGACTACAAATGACAGTAAAGCAAATGACATTAATGAGCTATAGTGAACCATTGTCCTTTACTACAGTCTCATTTCAATTAATAAACACTAATTAAATAATTAGCATAGCATCACCATAGGTAAAAAACTTGTACTTCTTTTTAATGGCTGTTTGATAGACCTCTTTTAAGAAATCATGACCTATATATGCACTAACCATCATCATCATTGGTGACATTGGGAGATGGAAGTTAGTAATCATTGCATCAGCAGTTTGAAAAGAATATGGTGGATGAATGAACTTGTTTGTCCAACCCGAATATGGCTTAATCTGGCCTGTAATTGAAACTGCGGTTTCGAGAGCTTTCATGCTGGTAGTTCCAATGGCACATAAACGATTTTTATTCTTTTTAGCACTGTTTACTATATCAGCATTCCCCTGATTGATAAACATTTCTTCTGAATCAACTTTATGTTTAGTAAGGTCCTCAACTTCTATTGCTCTAAAGTTACCAAGTCCGGTATGAAGTGTTATTTCAGCAAATTTTATCCCTGTTATTTCAAGTCGTTTCATCAACTCTCTAGAGAAATGTAAGCCTGCAGTAGGAGCAGCAATTGCACCTTCATGTTTAGCATAAATTGTTTGATAACGCTCATCATCAGTTTCTTCAACAGGTCTCTGGTGAATTTTTGGTAATGGAGTTTCTCCCAATGCCTGAAGAGTCTGCTTGAATTCATCATATGAACCATCAAAAAGGAATCTTAAAGTTCTACCCCGTGAAGTTGTATTATCAATAACTTCAGCCACTAATGATTCATCTTCTCCAAAATATAGTTTATTTCCAATACGGATTTTACGTGCCGGGTCAACTAATACATCCCATAACCGACTTTCCTGGTTTAGTTCTCTCAATAAAAATACTTCAATCTTTGCACCGGTTTTTTCCTTTTCACCATAAAGTCTGGCTGGAAAAACCCTCGTGTTATTTAATACAAATACATCACCTTCAGAGAAATAGTTAAGCACATCTTTAAAATGTTTGTGCTCTATTGTTTTTTCTTTTCTGTTCACAACCATTAATTTAGCATCATCCCTGTTTTTTAATGGATGATCAGCAATTAGCTCTCTTGGTAGGTCGAATTTGAATTGTGATAATTTCATATGTAGATAGTTTATTATTTTAACGTTCAGATTAATGAAAATCTATAGCAATATCATTTTTTAAAAAGTTTGCAAAGATACACATTTTAAGGCACTTTGTCAAGTGTTTCGAGTGTAAAAAACTTATTGTCAGAAGGATATGATGGTATATTTGTTATAATGTAGTAGAATAGCTGAATATTTTTTGAATTTAATTGTTGATTACTCAGAAAGCATGGCTAATATCTTGGCCAGACACAAGATGTATTTGATCAATTTGAAATCTGTTTTGATCTAAATTTAATCCATAAAAATGTAAGAAATGATGTTATTATTAATATAACAATAAACCAGATTGTTACCTGAATTCCGCTTTGTGTTTTATATATCCCCGTAGCTATATTGCCAATTAGTAACCACTGAATTACGTAGAATACGGTTACATTCTTACCCATCCATTCAATAAATTGTGAAATGTGATTGCTTGAAAAGGATGTTATTATCATACATAAAACAGACCAAAAGATCATAAAGTTCAGAGTAAACAAATAGTAAATATAGTTATGATGGTAATAAATATGAAGTTTCGATGCTGTTTTAATTCCATAACTAATTGTAAACACAAGAATAACTCCAGAGATACTAAGAAGCAGTATAGTAGATATTCGTTTTTTTATCAGATCTGTTAAATATGGTTCAATAATGTAAAACAGAAACCCAGTTAACGGATAAACTAACCATGGAATAATTGGGAAATATGACCACCAACTTTCACTGTAAAACAGTGCCGTAACATATGACATTGTCCCAGCACTTTCAGGGTAGGGTAATAATTTCGGAATCAAGAAAATGATAACCACGAGCAGTATGTATGGTACTATTTTCTGTTTTGCTACTTTTTGCATTATCGCAAGAATAATAATGCTTAGTCCTGCCAGGAATAATATATCAACTCCAAATAAGTATGGCCACGGACTTGTAACAATGGTTTCGTTATATATCTTAATAAACAAGTGAAAATTAAGTCCAAAATTCAACAATAGCCCTGCACCTATTAGCTTTAATCCTCTTAAAATAGATGTTGAAAGTTTACTATTTCCACTGGCGATAAAGTATCCCATAACGGTCATAAAAATGGGAGCTGCAGGAGGTCCACCAAGAAATAACAATATAGATCCAGCAAAGCTATCATAGATGGACTGTTGTGCAAACAGTTCAATTATATGTACTTGCACCATCAGTAATACTGCAATACCTTTAAGTAAATCGGCGGTTCTATTTCTGGAATAACTCATGCTGTTTTACGACAAAAATAAAAAAAGAGGGAAATACAATGATTTCCCTCTTCTAATTTTATGTTAAATTAAGATTTAGTTTTGAATATCAAGATTATCATTATCACGATAACCATCCAGATCTTTATACCAATCGGGGTAATCAATTCCACCCGATTCGGCCCACTCACCAAATTTTAAATAACCTTGTGTTATTTCGTGGCTTTCAAGTGGCCAAACAAAATCATAGACAATGTTTATAGCCCAGGGCAAGTTTGTAGCTGATTTGTAATATCTCCCAATTGCAGGGTCGCTGTTATCATCAATAGTTCCAAAAAATGACTGGTTGGCAAGTTCTGTAGGTGCGTAATCAGATAAATGTACTTCCTTATCAATTTGTTCGTCAATTATAAGATACGGGTTGTAAGGTGCACTACCCAGAGTAACAGGATCGACAGGTGTAACAAACGTAACAACAACATTTAGAGTAGAGTTTATATTGGGTTCAGTTTGGTCAAATACTACAATATTTGCAAGGGTTTGCCCCGATTCAGTACCATTTGAATTAAGTGTAATTGATGATCCGGTTAGATTGTAACCAGTAACGGTTTCAACAGATGTAGCGTCAACAGGTAGTTGGAAAACAAATCCGTTAATAAAGGATGCACCATTATGAATTGGTTGAAAATCAGCTTTAATATCAACAACATTATTACTAGCGTTGGTAACCTGATTAATATTATATTTTAGCACTAGATCATTAAAATCATAATCACCCTGGGCTGGCCACAGGTCTTCAAATGCTAATGATGCCCATGTATTCTCACCTGGAAAATAATTATTAAAAGCTCTATCATGGTCATTGGGATAATCATCCTGATCATCCGGAACACCATCACCATCAGTATCACCAGTACTTGGCTCAATCGACCTGATAATACCAAAGTCATTTATTTTAATATTTCCTGAAATGCTAAGATATGACCAACTACCATCTGTTGGATCAAAGTCAACTATTTGCCCAGTTGCATTTTGCACGGAAGTAAATAGATGTCCATTACTTCCAACAGCCAGACATGTGATTTTTTCAGGAAGTGTTGGATCACTTATTTTGGTTGCATTAACATCACTCCCTACGAAAACTGAAGAGTACAAACCAGTTTTAGTGCCGATGAACAATGATCCATCGGGAGCAAAAGCTACATCACAATAACTGGTATTCTCCAGTCCTACGATATTATAGGTTTGTAATATTTGAGCATTTAAAGGATTCACTTTATAAAGCTTGGCATTTTTTGAAATGTATAATAATCCATCATCAGGATTGTAATCCATACGAGGAAAATTCCAGGAGAAATTACCAACTACAGTGAATGTGTTGTTTCCCAAATCATAATACCCCAGCTGAAAAGGTGCATCCTTATTGGCTGCATACATACGATTGTTAATTTTATCAGCAGCATTGGCGATGCTTTTAAATGGCAAATTCCCTACTAGTGATATTTGACCGGTGCCAACGTTAATTGATTGAATTTCGGTATTGCTTCCGTTAACACTATATAGAATATCATCATCAAGCATTGAAGCTTTTAATTTGCTTCCGGTAAAATTATATGTTATTTGTTCCGAGGATAATTCAATATTTTCCCCATAATAGATACCATCTTTTCCACGCATAATGAAAAGATATTCATGGTATGATGGAACTGTTATTAATGTGGTAAATGATCCATCACTAATAAAACCAGATGCAACTAACTGATTGAGGTCATCAATTACAACAGTGGTATCAGTACTTGTATAAATTACCTCATCCGGAGTTGTACTGTTAATCGTGTAAATATCATAACGAGCACCGTTTTCAAAATCATTGATTGTAAGTTGTACAGCTTTTGTTGTTTCAAAGTTGAAAGTAACCGGGATAATAAGATCTGTAATTTCCTTATTGTCTGGATCGGGATTATCGGTGGGTTTCTTGCATGATGACAATATAAACATGCTTATTAGCAATGTTAATAATGTTGCTTTTATTGTTAGGTTCATGGTAATATATTTTAATAGTTTAAGTACTAACAGGTGATGATCAATTAAGATGCCATTAATGTTAAGATGCTTTAAACCTGCAATGTACAGCCTGATTGAGAATAATTATTTTCTCTTTTTAAGAGAATTTTATTTTTTTGAGTCATTAAAAGTAAGCATTTTGGCAATATTATAGTTTATAGGGCAAAAAAAAAGAGGAAGCATATTTTTAGCTTCCTCTGTTTTGTTTGACATTATTTGGATAATTATTTGTTTTACGTTTTCACGATCTTTTTCGTCAACACCTCATCACCTACTTTCATACGGAGGAAGTACATACCAGAAGGTATATCAGAAGTATTAAAAGTGATATTGTGTTCACCCTTTGATACATCACCATTATATATTTCCAATACGCTTTGGCCAATTTTGTTAAAAAGTGAGATTGTGACTTTACTATTTGTTTTTAGCTCAAAAGACACAGTGCCAAAATTTCTTAATGGAATGGGATAGCATTGAAAATTATCAATATTGGTAACTTCTGCAAATTCATCCATGCCTGTGATTAATATTTGAATCGCGGTAGAATATGGCCCCATTTCAACTCCATTGTGAGCCCTTATTCTATAGAAATAGCTTATACCTGGTTCAATATTTGTTAATACATTATACGAAGTTGCCAAAGCTACATTTAGGTTTTCGTACCCTTCAATATAATTTGAAAACATCCAGTCATAAGAAACATCAAGATAATATTCTACAGCATCAGGAGCTTCCTGCCAGTTTGCAGTAAATCCTGATTCAGAAATATTAGTTGCATCTTTTGGAATAATCATAATTGCACCATACTCGAAAAGTTTTTTTAGTACTTCATCTGCATATGGATTTGAATTTGACATATAGACAACTCCGATATTTTCATCAGGACAGAACTGAATCTCTGCAGCAAACCCATTTACTGAACCTCCTTTGTGCCCCCATATTATTTTGTCCTCATTGGCGCATAGTACAGTGTCTTTTTTAAGGCCTAATCCCATATCATCCAGATTCATTTGAGGACTGCACATAGTATCTACTGTAGTTTCTTCCAGTATTTGATTACCCATATAATTGCCACTATTCATTAACATAATTACATATTGAGCCAGCTCTTCGCTTGATGACTTCATCGTCAGCCCAGGATAAGCTGGGTGTCCATATTGAGGATAAGGTACATATTCATATGTATATCCATACGCAAGATTATCAAGGTTCAATTCATTTAAAAACCATGTTGTATTGCTCATTTGTAGAAGATCTAGTAAACTATCAGCAACATAATCCTTAAAAGGTTCATTTAAAATTACCTCAGCAAGAAAACCATTCAAAGCACTTCCAGTATTTGAATATTGATAGTGTGTACCGGGTATATTGTTTGAAAAATTGTCTGGGTTATAGAAAGTGCCTCCTGATGATAAATAATTCTCAAGAAAGTATTGAAGTGTCATTGTTGCATCACCAACTGTTGCATATGAAAAAATATTAAAGTCAATTATGCTTGATGTATGGGTCATTAACATCCTTGGTGTAATACTATCATTAGAAATAAATGGATTATTAATTTGAAAGGGTAAAAAATTATTTACATTTTCATCCAGATCAATAAGGTCATCTTCCCATAATTTCATAATACTAGCTGCTGTTATGGACTTACCTATTGAATATGCGTTAAACAGCATGTCTTTAGTTACTGAAATTGAATTTTCAAGATTTGCGAAGCCATAATTACCTCGCCATATTATGGAATCACCTTTGATGATACATGCCGAAAGCCCAGGCTTATGAACGGATTCCATATAATCTGTTATGAACTCATCAATATTGGCAAGATCCCGGGTTTGATTTTGTCCGCTAAGGTTGGTTATTAGTGCCAACACTAATGTGACAATAGTAAAAGTTAGTTTTCTCATGATATTTTCATTTTAGTTAATTGGACATTGGATAATTAGTCATTGGATAATTAATGATTGGTGGTGACTTTTAATTCGGATTCATTCCTACAATTTCACCAGCTTTCTGGTAACCACCTTCTTTCCTATTTGAAGGCGGAGGAAGTAGATGCCGGAGTCTAGATCTCGGGCATTGACATTAATTTTTTGTCCTAAAGATGATATACACATAAGCTCCCAGCTTTTTATCAGTATTCCTCTTGTGTTGAGTAATGAAATATTTATCATCCCTGATTGATTGGCTTCATAAGAAATGGTAACATTATTTGTAGTTGGATTTGGATATACATTTATACTTTGAATATTGTTTTCTTCTACAGGCTTTTCATCTGTATCAACCATCAAGTTCCATTCGTATGCTCCAATATCTACCCTACCATTAACAATACGCGGATTACCTGCAGGGTCATAGTTAGGTAAATTAGTTGTGTTTGGTTTACCTACATCGATACATTGGGAGTTATCACTAATTTGATATGGATGATCGCCATCGCCTATAAACCATGGCTCCCTGTCAATACAGCCTTCAAGCCAGTTTATTTCACCATTATTATTGGTTACGATATTACTCATACCATCCTCAATATTTGTCCAGCCCAACGTTACTGAATTTGTTGACCCTTCGGGATTGAAGTATATTTCCTCAGGATCATTCTCCCACAAAATGGTATTTGTTAAAATTGCGTTGCCACTATCAGCACAATACAAAGCACCACCACCAATAGATGCAGAATTGTTAGAAATGGTGACGTTAACTAAAGTTGCATTTGAATTATGACTACTGGCAATGCCTCCACCGTAGTCACGTGCATGATTATTAGTAATTGCAACATTTACAAGTTTTGGGTTACTATTAGAACAATATATTGCTCCGCCTTCGTTTGCCGTGTTGTGCATTATCCTAACATTTCTAATATCAGGATTTGAGCGTTTCAGGTAAAGTCCTCCACCCCAACCACCTGCTTCATTATTTGAAATTAATAAGTTGTCAAATACAGGGTCAGAATCCTCACAATAAATCCCACCACCCCAAAGGCTTGATTTATTATTAATTATTTCTGTGTTTGAAATAGTAGCATTAGAATTTTTCAGATATATTCCTCCTGCTTCGTTATCATTAATAACTGTGTTCTTAATTATTGGATTTGAATCGTAACATTCAATTCCTTTCGCATTATTATTGCGAATAATCAGATTATTTAATTGGGGTGAAGAATTTGTAATATATATTCCTCCCTGTGATGCTCCTCCTTCTAATGTTAAGTTTGATATTTGATTCTTATTATTGTTTTTTAGAGATATGGGACCATAAACAAATCTTTGAGAACCTTCTTCTGAATTAATAATTACTTCTTCATCAGATTCACCCTCCAGGGTTACATAATCAGGCAGAAAGATTGGAAAACTTTCACCATTTGTGGATTTGCTATAATAACCACTTAAAAGATTAATGGTATTCTGATGCAGGCTATCAGCCCTTATCAGCGAAATTGCTTTTTTTATAGTTTTTAAAGGGTTGTCAGGTGTCAGTCCGTTGTTATTATTATCACCTATAGGTGATACGTAAAGTGTTGAATCTACCTGTTCATATTTTCCAAATTTAATATCAAAGGTAGACCCTGATCCTGAGATATGATAGGATGTTGGGTAAAGTACGGTAAAAGTATCTAGTATAATTTTACTATTGCCGGTTAGATATAAGTCATCGCCTTCCGCAGACGTATTATTGTATATGTTGCACCGTTTGACACTGTCAAATTCAATATGACAATTTTTTGCTGATATCCCTCCGCCATAATATATCTCAGCTATATTATTTCGTATTGTTACGTTTTCAAGGTGCGGGGTGCAATTGGAGCCAAATGAAATACCACCTCCACCTCTACTGGCATAATTATCACAAATGAGTAAATTACTGAAAATCGGGGAGGCATTTGATCCAACCATTATTCCACCTCCGAAATAGTATGGTTGTTGGTTACCGGTTTTTCCTTTTGTTATAACAAGATCTGACAATATTGGAGATCTTCCTGATTTAATATTGAAAATCCTTGTTGTATCATTCCCTGAAAGAACAACTGGCTGATTTTCATCGCCAATGATTTGAACATCTTTGTAAATACTAATTTGATTTATCAGAGTTATTGTATCATTCTTATCAATATCAAATGTAATCGTTCCATAAAAATCAATACTATCAATGGCTGCACGTAATGAACCGGGGCCGCTGTCGTTTGAGTTAGTAACAACCATACTATCAGGCAATCCAACAGTAATAATATGGTTATTACTTCTTGTATAATTTAGGCCTCCATATTGACCTGTAGCACTGCTGCCAAGCATATAATCCAGGTAGAATGTACCTGCCTGACTGTTAATTGTTATCATTGGATTGAAGAGATATGTATCATCATCGATGTATAAAACAGAATCAATTCCGGCACATACCCACCAATAATAACCCGGCGGAGGTTGATCAATACTATTCATTTCCTGCACAAGTGAATCGCAATAAACAAAGTACCCCGAGTTTGTACCGCTTACGAAATAAATGCTATCCTGCACAATCCAACCAATGGGCAGTTTAACCCCAAAATATGGTATATAATTATTACTATTACCATCAGTTGTAGTTGTACTTATCTGTACCTCAAATGTGCTGTTGGTTTCTGCACTGTACGGTTGAATTACAAAATTGAACTCATAGCACCCTCCAAAAAGAAGTGATATTGAAATGATAATGAATATCCCGGTTTTTAAATTTCTGTTTAGCATTTTCATGACAGTAGATTTTAATGTTTCCATGAAGCTAAATTATTGCTGTTATACCCCTTAAAAGAATCAAATACCTTAACGCTTAGGGTAAATGTGTGAACGTATGGGTAAAATGAGTTAACGTAAGAGAGGGATTGTAAACTTTAGTGGGGTATTTTCGAAACCAGATGTTTTTGTCTGGGCATGGAAGAGATTCCCAAATATCAAATATGTTCTCAGGGGATCTCTCATCGCAATCTCGATGAAAAATCGGAAAAGCTTCCTTCGAGATGACAACGTATTTTTTTTGGGTGAGTAACTTATATCTGTAAGCTGGTTACTTACTTATTCACAAACCTTTCCAATTCCTGCAAGTCATAATTAAGGTTCATATCTGTGAAAAGTTGGTGGGCTTTGTCAATGTATTCCTGTCCTGAAAATCCATTTACTTTGAAGCTTGCCCCATTTGATAACATGCGCTTGCCAAGTTCAAAGTAGGTGCGTGAAAGTTCAAGTCTGCCATTAACTTTTTCACCGGATATAATTGAGAGGCGATAATGCTTAATTGCTCTTTTCTTCTGCTTGCATAGCCAAAGTGCATTACCCAATATGCGGTGCGATTCGATGAGGTTATTTGGTACCATTGTGGATTGTTTAATCGCAGATCGGCATGTTGTTATAAGTGATTTCTTTAATTCAGTATCTTCGGGGTTTCTCCTGAGTTCTTCAGTCAGCATGTAGGCTTCAGTTAAAAAGTAAGTGCTGTACCATATTTTGATCCTTTTACGGGCGGGCATTAATTTTTTTGCTTCTTTAAAATCTGATCGTGCAATTTCCAGATTATCACTGATGGCTGAATTCATTGAACGCATACAATAAATAACCTGTAACATAGCCAAGTGTCCTGTTTTGCTTGTCATTTCAATTCCTTCTGTTGCTTCAGAATACATTCGATCCATCTTGCGGAATTTAAAAGCAGCTACTGCTTTTGTGCGGTAATATTGAGCCATTGTATGCTCACTATCAAACTCTTCGGCTACTGTTTTTAATTTATCAATTACTTCATTGGCCTCTTTTTCTAGTCCAAGTTCAATATTTATAAAGGCGCAAAACATAAGGAATATAGTGAGGCTGAAAACTTCTCCACGCTGCATGCCTGAACTATACTTTTCTTCCAAACTCGGATCTTGTTGCCAATCCCCTTCTAAAAACTGATTCATTTTGCAGTAATAATAATATTCGAGCTGTACAATTGGTGTGGCTTCTTCCACTCCTTTTCCACTTAGTTCAAGAGCTTTTTTTGCTAATGAAATCGAAATCCCGGTCCAGTTAAAAAAGATGCTACTTGCAGCCATAATAGCACGACCGTAGTCAGTGGATGAAAAATCAAATCGTGTATTGTACTTGACAAGGTTAAGTGATTCAAAGAACCATCTTTTTGAATCATAGGTATAAAGGGCTTTGCCTTTAAAAAACATTATATTTATAATATTATTCTCATGCTCATTTGCCATTCTTTTAAATCTTAAAAAAGGCATATAAAGAGTGATCAATAAATGTAAAAAATTAGTTATCAAAATCATCACGCGTTTGATTTTGGATTTTGGTATAGACTGTCCATAGTGCCTAAGCACCTTGTCATAATACTCTATTGCTTCTTCATTTTTCCCTCCAAGCTGGCATGCAAACGCTACTCGTTCCTGTAATTCTGCAACCCTTTCAGCATTTGGTTCATCGCCCGAATTTTTCAAATAGATACTAAAAGCATCTTTGAAATAATCAATTGCCTCTGCTGAAGCCGCCGATTTCAATGCTTCATTACCAGCTAGTACAAGAAATTCTTCAGCTTTTTTATAATATTCGGCTTTACTGTAGTGCATAGCCAGGGTTCCATAAAATTCATTTATCCGTTCGGGAAATATCTTTTCAATGGATTCAGCAATCTTCAGGTGCAGCGATTTACGCTTTTTCTCTACCATCGAATCGTAAGCAGCCTGATGAGCCAGGGCATGTTTAAAAACAAATTCCAGGTTTTCTTTGTCATCCGATTCCTGAATGAACTGCATGTTTTTCAGATATTGCAATCTTTCGCTTACTTCCCCGATTGTTTCTGCAGCTTCGTCAAGGATTTTGAAATAAAAATTTCGTCCGATGACTGATGCAGTATCCAGTAAATTACGGGTTTTTTCATCCAGGTTTTCAACACGTGACAATAACACTTCGTTAATACTTTCAGGAATGTTTACTGATTCTATACTTTCATTGATCGTGAAAATATTGTTGCCGGATTCAATAATCCCCTGGTCAATAAACGAACGCAAAACTTCTTCGATGAAAAAAGGATTTCCGTTTGTCTTTTTAACAATCGTTTGGCAAATGGGTTTAGGTATCTGATCGGATTGCAATAAATTATTTATAAGTGCTGAAGAATACTCTTGTCCCAGATTGTTCACTTCAACAGAAAGTATATTTTCCTGTTGGGTTTCATTAAGGTATTTTATTAACGGGTCTGATGTTTCAACGTAGCCCGGCCTCATGATATTAATAAACAAAATTGGGTAAGTCCGGCTTAATCCGTAAAGCGACTTTAATAAATCCAGTGTAGAACGATCTGCCCAATGGAGATCCTCGATGGCAATAACCATGGGCTGCTGTGCAGACATACTAACAAGAAGATCCCTGATTGCTTTCCGCATCAGTTTATCAAGTGCGTCAGCTTCAATCTCATTAATTCGCTCACTAGCCGCTCCGCTTAACGACAAACCAATAAAACGGGCAATAAATGGGAAAATATCATCAATGGATTTTGGGAAAACTGTTTCGATTTCATTTTTGAGCTTATTCACGGCAATTGCCGGATTGTCTTCTTCTTTTATTCCCGACCACGATTTAATGATTCCCGTAAATGGATGGTAGCTAAAACTTTGTCCGTGCGATAATCCGCGACCTTCAAGCCATTGCAATTGATCAATAATTCGTTCTTTCTTCAATTCGGTTATCAGGCGTGATTTTCCTGTTCCCGGAATCCCAATAATATTTACAATCCCACCTTTTCCATTTGAAAGATTAACCAAAGCGGATATCAACTGTGTTGTTTCTTTCTCCCTCCCAAGCATGTTTGACTGAATGAGACGACCAGGTTCAGATTGTAGTTGAGGCTTTGGTTCCTTTTTTGCGAGAAGTTTAAATAGTGGCAGGGGTTTCTCCATACCTTTTACGGGAAGAGGTTCCAGTCTGTTGAAATCGAAATTACTTTTTCCAAAGTCAAAAGTATTATTTTCAGTTAGCACCTGGCCCTCATTTGCAATCTGTTTGATTTTTTCTGCCAGATCTACCGCATCGCCTAAAACTGTTTGATGCCTTGTGGCAGATGATCCCAATGCTCCTGAAATAACTATTCCTGAGCTAATCCCAGCATTAATTTGAATAGGTAAAGTATTTTTTAGTTCCTCTGAAAGCTTGATGAGTTTCGATTGTATTTCTAAAGTGGCTTCCAATGCAGCAATTGCATTTTCCTCACCTTTTTTTCTGCTATTGAAAACAACCAGAAAGTTACGTCCTGCAAACTGAACAAGATGGCCACCATGATAATCAACAATACTTCCTATGGCATCCACACAAGTACTTAGTATGTCTACAATTTGCATTAAATTGTCTCCGTCCGGTATAGCAGAGATGTCGTTTAATTCAGCACTAACTATTGTAGCTTGATTTTCTACCATTTTATCGATGAGTGGCTTCATAATGTTTTTGATTGTAAAATTAGCATATGAAAATCTACATTAGTATAGAGTTACCTAAACGCCCTGAAAAAGTACCTAAACGCTCTGGTAAAATGATTAAGCGTAAATACTAATTAATTGATAGACTCAAATAACTCAATAACGGCATCCCTTTTTCTTGACGCAACCGGAACTCTGGTATCATCCGACATTACGACAAATCCCCCATCAACTTTGTCAAAATATTTTAACTTTTTAATATTCACCATGTGCGATTTATGTATCCTGAAAAAACTATTCTGAAATAATCGTTCCTCATATTCCTTCATGGGTTTTGAAACCATGATTTTTCGTCCATCTGTTGTATAAAAAACAGCATAGTTACCACCTGCCTCAACCCTGATCAGTTCAGTAAAATCTATGGAATGAATTTCATCACTTGTCCGCAGGATGAGTTTTTCGGAACGACTCATTTCTTTCAAATCGCTTTCAAAATGTTGTATTTGTAGTTGTTCTTCATAATTGATCAGATTCATCACTTTGCTTACTGCAGCAATAAACTTCTGATCATTAATAGGCTTTAGGACATATCCTATGGCATTAAAATCGAATGCTTTAATGGCATAATCAGCATATTCTGAAATAAATATAATCCTGAAATCAGGATTCTGAAAATGGTTTAGCAAATCAAAACTACTTCCGTCCAATAAAAACGTATCAAGAATAACTATATCAGGTTGATGATTATTAATTTCAAGAATCCCGGTTTTGATAATATCTGTACTTGCTATAATGTTAATATCACTGCTGCATGAGTTTAGGAGACTTATAATTTTTTCACAGGCAATTTGGTCGGCGGATATTATTATAGCGTTTATCATTATGCTGAATTTGAGGTAAAGTTAAGAAACATTCTCAAACCTAATTGGTATTACCTGTATTGAAGTACTTTGTAAGTGTATGACTATAAAAACCATATTGATTTTCAATAATAAGTGGTGTTGGGTAGCAGGTTGTCTACTGTGTTAGTTATTTCAACAACCTGTGCTTTTGGAGTTAGAGTATTGTTGTAATTGCATTGTGAATTGGAAAGGATCGCAAACAAGATTATCATTTATGATGGTAGTTGTCATTTGTAGAAACTCTCATCTATTCCAATTACATCAAAAAAAGTACCCAACACTAAAGCCCAAATGAAAAGTGGGAATGAAGAAGCTTGAAGTATAAGTTATTCTGTCAGTGTTCTCTGTAAATTCTCCAATATCTTCATCCCATCTAATTCGGTAGAACCTTATTGCTTTTTGAGTTTGATATCTAAACCCTGCACCAATATAATAATCAATGGATAATTTGTTAAATATTAGATTCTGGTAACCCAATAGAAATTTTAATGTAACAGCATTTTTTGTAATTTTTATTGAATCGTCATAATACTCATCGTCTATAAATAAGTCATTAAAATTTGTATGTTTGAACATAAACTGAGGGCTATAATATGCTCCCAATGGCATGGGTTTGTTTTTGTTAAAGTAGTGCCTGTAGTTAAATCTAACAGACCCTCCTGTGGATGGAATTATAGTAGGTTGCCCTCCCTCTTCCAACAAGCTAACTGGACTGAATACACCACCATGCGAGCCACCATTACTAAGTTTAGAGCCTGATGGAATAACAACCCAATCTTTAAAATTCCATGCCAGGATTATTTCAAAGCTTTCCTTTCTATTAACTACCTGTTCATAGCCCAAATTGATCTCTCCTCCTACAAAATAATTAAGGGGATATGTTTTAATAACATGTTTAGCGAATACAGAATCATCAACAGTCTGCCCCAATACTCCTAAAGAAGTAAGTAGTATTCCCAGTAAAATTATTGATATATTTTTCATCCTTGTTTGCATATTAATTACTTGTCCATAATGAATATTTTACACCTAAGGTTATTTGAGTGATTTTACCTCTCATTTGTTCCCCAACATATGAGTGTACTTCTGTAAAACTATAATAATAGTTACTTGATATTATAATTCGCCTAGTTATTTGATAGTTCAACCCAAATCGTAACCCAAAATCTAATTTTGTATCCAGGAAATCGTTGTACGTATTATCATCATCAACTATTGCTGTTCCATTATATTTCTTTTTATCTACTTCTTCACCTTTATTTATCATCAAATACAGTAATTGTGCTTTTATATCAATTGAAAACTTGAATATATCACAGCCTATCATTGGTGAAAATCCAACATATGTAGAATGTGATAAATAATAATATGTATTTTCAGTCCACTGGTGGGTATCCCAAATTCTTTCATCATATTCTTGTTTTCCTTCAATTTGATGTAGTGAGAATTCTATTCCAACAAAGGTATTCTTACTAAGTTTAAATCGATGATAAATTCCAAGGTTTGCTGATGGCCGATAGAATGAAGGGTCATATTCGTTGTACACTCTGCTTACTCCTCCGGTGAAAGTTACTCCAATTTCACTATCACCTACTGTTAATTGGGCGAGTAATCCAGTTGAGATAGTTAGGAGGGACAATATTGCGAGAAGTTTTTTCATAGATTAATAGGTCAGTAGGTTATATTTCAAAAGCATTATTGGCTCATAAAATTAATACATTTAGTAGCAGAAGTCAATCAAATGTGTTATAGAATCGTCAGTTTTTATGGAATATGGTTCATAGCTTTTTGGTTTAATGAGTTCAGGTTTAATGCAATGTAAAAATACGATACTGAAATAATGAATATGAGTCAGATGTATAAACGTTAGGGTTTTTTGGATTAACGTTGGTGTTTAGGTTGTGAGCGGCAGTATTTTATTGATGGATGTTGTTGAAATTAGCCAAAGTATAAGTGGGTGTCCAAAAAGTCTTTGTGGTACTTTGCGTAATAACTAAAAAGCTGTTACACAGAGCTCCACAAAGAAGACACAAAGTTGCGCAGAGAGATTAGTGTTAAGTTAATGAAAAGAATAAACTTTTTGGACACCCTCGTACGCTAGCAGGGAAGTATGAAATGTTTTTTCTTATTACCAGATTTTAAGTAATTTCGTACCGATAACTGAACTGTTCTATTTCAAATTATCAATGATAAAAGCACTTATAATAGATGATGAAATTAATAACAGGGAGAAATTAAGAAACCTGATTGTTAGAAATTGTCCGAACATTGAAATTGCTGGTGAGGCATCCAGTGTAAGAAGTGGTATTGCTGCTATCAGAGATAAAAACCCTGATCTTGTTTTTCTGGATATCAGGATGGGTGATGGTTCAGGTTTCGACTTGCTTAAACGTTTTGATAACATCGATTTCAAAGTAATTTTTGTAACGGCATATGAAGAATTTGCTTTCAAAGCTTTTCGGTTTAGTGCTGTTGACTATCTGCTGAAACCTGTTGATCCGGACGAGCTAATTGATGCTGTTAGTAAGGTTGCAGTTCAATTATTACAGGAATCTGATAAGCAACTAGACATACTGTCAGAAAGCATCCAATCAGGCAGGTTTAAAAAAATTGCACTGAGAGATGCGGATAATATTCATCTTATAAATATTGGGGATATCATTCACTGTGATTCTGATGGAAATTATGTTCGGTTTGCTATCAATAATGAAAGTGAAATCCTTGTTTCAAAACAATTAAAGGAATATGATGAATTACTATGTGATTATGGATTTTTCAGAGTTCACAAATCATATTTGATCAATATGGCACATGCCAAACGCTTTGAAAAGGCTGATGGTGGTTTTGTAGTGATGTCGGATGAAAGCCGAATCCCGGTAGCATCACGAAAGCGGGAAAGGTTGATGGAAATGTTTGCAAGGCTTTAAACAACTCTCAGTGGTAACCCAATCCTTACCTTAGTTCCCAGAGACACTCCTGTATCTGTTTTCAGATCTAAAATCTCAAGTAAGATGTTTTGTTTTAGTTTACGGTTGAGGTTTTGTAGTCGTTCCATTATAATTGATGTGGCCATTGATTTATGCCCTGCTAGTTGCTTTTCTTGTGCTTTTTTCCGACCTATGCCATCATCATCTACTTCACAGATTAATTGTTTCCCGTTCATTTTAAAACGGATGGCAATGTGCCCTTTTGTTTCTCTGGGTTTAATTCCGTGTTCAATAGCATTCTCAATAAAAGGCTGGATAAGCATGGGTGGAATCTCGAACTCTGAGGAGTCTATTTTATCATCAATTTGAATAGTATAATCAAATTTATCATCAAATCGAAGTTTTTGTAGAGAAAGGTAGTTTTCCAGATTAGTTATCTCTTTATCAAGTTCTATAAAGTCAGCACGAGTGCTTTCGAGTATATGTCGGACTAATCTGGAAAACCGGGTTAAATATTTTGCAGCGGTAGCATTGTCGTTTTTATCAATAAGGTTGGAGATATTAGAAAGGGCATTAAAAATGAAATGAGGGTTCATTTGTGAACGCAGAAGCTTTTGTTGAAGGAGAATAGTATTTTGGTTTGCCTTTAGCTTGTTTTGACGGATAAGCAGTATGGCTACTATTACAATAAGAATCAAAAGCCCGGCCAACCCCAAAAGAAAATATTGAGTTTGTTTTACTTTGAATTCTTGAAATTTGTTTTCTTGTGACAATAAGTCGATTTGTTGATCTTTTTTTTCGGACTCGTATTTTTTCTTTATTTCCTCAATTGATGTTATGCGTTCCGATAGATTTTGCTGTTCATATGTATGATGAAAAAGAATGTACTCTTCCAGTGCTTCTCTTGTTTTGGATTGCTTTAAATAGAGTTGGTAAAGTTTAAAATGAATTTCTGAAGTCAGTTTAAGGGCCTCATCTTCTTTAAATTTGCCGACAATCTGCATGGGTGTGAGTAGGGTACTAATTTCCTTGTCGATTGTTGTAAAGAGCATTTTGTTTTCAAGGATCCAGCTGGCTGCTGTTAAAGCTTGTTTATATCTTGTTTGTGCTTCAGAATACCTACTTAATTTCATATATACGTTACCCAGTTCAATAGCTGACAACGCCACAAATTGTACATTGCCAAAGTCGTTATAAAATTTAATTGCTTCTTTGTAATAATGTATTGCTTTTGAAAGGCTGTCCATTTTAACATAAAGATTTCCCATGTATAAATAGCTTCTGGTATTTTGATCCAGTTGTGAATTTAACTCAATATCAGCACGATAATACTTAATTGCCTTATTAAACTCGCCAATTTGCTCATAGCAATATCCTAAATGTCCATAGCAAAGTGCTAATGGTTTTGCTGATGTAGGGCGTGCCAGATAGAGTTTTTCATATTGCAATAAGAACACAATAGCTTGTTCGTAAAGTTCCAGATATCTGGAGAAATATCCGATACCAATTGTAAAATATGCCAGGTAATTAGTGTCAGGAAGATATTGAAGATGAGATATTATTACTTCTAAATGATTTTTGGTGATTTCAGCATTGCCGGAATAAAAATAAGCAAAGGTTAGTGCTTCATCGAGACTGAACATCAATCTCATATTTTTAGTTTCTTTGGAATAGTCATAGGCAGGTAAATAGTACGATAATGCTTTGTTATAGTCACCTTTGAAATAGTAAGCCTTGCCCTGATATAAACCACTAAATCCAATTAAATCTTTATCATTTATTTTTTGTGATAATAACCATGCTTTTTCTGAATAGATTAGAGCAGAGTCGGGATTTGAAATGTAATAGGTTTCAGAGATTTTAAAATATGCTTGAACTTTTTCTTTTTCACTTAATTCAGGAAGAAGGCTTAAAATGCTGTCTTTATTAACCAAAGGAATCTTTTGTTGGAGTTGACTAAAACTAGATGTCACTATTAACAGAAGCCAGGCAATTAGTTTTATTCTTTTTGAAAAGATTATTTCTTTTAACGACATTATTTCGAAGTTAGATTGCTTAAAGATAGTAATTTTAATCATGATAGTTACTAAACAGCTGTTGTTCTATTATTTGCATGTATTAGTTAACCTTAATTATTTTCTTTGTTATTACCTTTTGACCAGTTTGGAGGTGGAGGAAGTAAATACCAGGTGATATGTTGTTAGTGTTAATAGTAAGACTTTGCTCTCCTGATTTGGGATTGTTTATATCTATGGATTTTACACAAATACCTGATGTATTGTATAGTTGAATTTTTACCAGTTCGGACTTATTAGTATTATATGAGATGGTAGCATGATCTTTTACCGGATTTGGATAGATGTTGATATTAGGTTTAGATGGTTCAGTTATAACTTGCTCTTCAACATCTACCATAATATTCCATTCATAGGCACCTATGTCTATTCTGTTATTAACGATCCTGGTATTATCGGCAAGGTCATATTCCGGCAAGGAAAGTCCTGTCGTATCAGGTGTCCCTCCATCAATACATGGTGAATAATCGTTTATTTGAAATGGGAAATCACCAACATCAACAAATACTGGATCTTCATTAATATTTCCCTCTAGCCAATTTAAGGTTGTATTTCCATTAATGATTATAAATTCTTCCCCATTAAATATATTGCTATATGATATTGTTATAACATTTGGGGAAAAAGAAGGTACATTAGCTATTTCACATGGCCAGTTTTGCCATAGTATGGAATTGGTAACTTCAAGGTTTGAATTTGTTAAAATTATGCCGCCTGCTCCAATTGTAAAACATCTGTTGTTATAAAGAGTCGAATTAATAACTTTAGGAAAGGATGCATTTTGAAAATCCATCCCTCCACCACTATAATCAGCGTCATTACTGATTAATAATAAATTAACTAATTGCGGACTTGAATATACGCCAAAAATCCCTCCACCGTTGTATGCGTTGTTTCCTTCGATTACAGTACTTTTAATAAAGGGATTTGATTGTTGAAGATATATTCCACCCCCACTAATTCCGGCTATATTTTGTTTAATATCTGATTCAACTATCAGAATATTATCTGAGTTAAGGTATATACCTGCACCGTTTGATGCAGTATTGTTTTCAATCAAACTGTTGCTTATAAGTATATTTCTTTGAGAAACAATACAAACTCCACCGCCATTTACATTACCTGTATTGTTTGAAAAAGTTGTATTTGTGACTTGAGCACTACCATTACAATACCAACCTCCTCCGTGAATTGTAGAATGATTGCCATCCACTACCACGTTTTCAAAATCTATTTCACAGTTACTGTCTGTGTATATACCACCTCCATAATCTGCTACGTTGTTGTTGATTTCGACATTTTTAAGACTTAACTCAGAATTATCACAGCGAATCCCACCACCATATTCAGCTAAACCATCCATTACATTAATGTTTTCAATATGAACTTGTGTATTGTTAATGATTCTTATCACCTGGCAATCATTATTTCCTGAAATTGAAATTGGGTTTTCAATATTAGCTTCAATGCTTAAGCTTTTATCAATATTAAGAGGACTATTAAGCTCAATAATATTATTATTTCCTAAATCAAAATTTATTGTTCCCCCATATGCAACACTATCAATGGCACCCCTTAAAGATCCAGGTCCTTCATTATCTGCATTTGTAAC
>Ga0209633_10001808_pt1 | contig 21445 bp, 16 predicted proteins | sample Cruoilmetagenom1_FD_187290 | JGI IMG/M metagenome (GOLD analysis project Ga0209633, IMG submission 187290) | Oil polluted marine microbial communities from Coal Oil Point, Santa Barbara, California, USA - Sample 1 (SPAdes) (version 2) | ecosystem: Environmental > Aquatic > Marine > Oil seeps ... | reverse complement strand
TGGCACCACCCAACTTATTAATAAAAAAAATAAAGTGCTGATAAAAGATTTTAAGTATAGCAATGCTCTTAATTTATATTCTATGAAAAAAAATGATACTACAGCCCTACCCTATCGTTTAACACAAGGAGGTTCAAATAATAACTACTACAGCTTTAATAATTATGAAAAACAGTTTGAACATTGGTTAATTAATGATTTTATAAAGCGTTTAGAATTCATTTCTCATTCTGCTGCAGGTTCCTCTTTAACTAGACATGATTTTATACATAATGCAATGCCTAAAATTTCTGTATCGAATCAATCACAACTCGATTCAAAGATAATTGAAAAGGAACCATTTTTAAGAGCTAATTATAAAATTCTACTAAACCGTTTAATTCTACTTAAAAATAAGAATACGGATTATTTCACTTTGCTATCCGGATTGAATTCATTTATATGGGAAGATTCTAAATATGACAAATACTTTGACGACTGTGGTAATCCATTTATAAATAAATATCCATTGCATACATTAATTATTAATCATCCTGATGAAGATTACCAAGAACACTTTGAATTTTTAAAAACTGATGAAGGATATAAACTAATAGGTGTAAATTCTCCAAACATTATTATTAATTAATATGAAAAGCACGAATATATTTGACGCCTGTAGAGAAGGCAACATTAAATTTGTAAAAAACAAGTTGTCTCAAGATGTAGATTTATCTGAGTTAAATGACTATGGTTTAACCGCACTTCATTGTGCTGCAATAGGAAGTGATGGTACTAACCCCAAAATAAACTTAGAAATTCTCAAACTCTTGATTGAGGCTGGAAGCGAGTTAGAAATGAAAAGTAGTGATGGAAGAACAGCACTATACTTACTTGCTGAATTTTCACAAACAATCGCACCTGTTCAATATCTTATTGATCAAGGTGCTGAAACCGATATTTATGATGTACATGGTAATAGTATTGTAGAGAATGCCATGATGCCAGACGTTCAAGAATTATTGAGTAAACTAACTGGTTTTGCTATTCCTGAAGAACCTGAACCTAGCCCAGAACCAGTTAAAATGAAATCCAAAAATTGGAAAAAAGCAAAAGTAGATATTGATCTAGTCTTTGAAAAACTGAACGCTTCAAATTTAATTGCACTTCAAGATGCAGGTTATACTCAATCTGACGGATTTTCAGATTGTTCTGAAGCCTTTTACAAGAACCCTCAAAAGGATACTATCAAAGGCTTCTGTTTTTATACCAGACAAGATTTAGAACGTGCAAAAGAAACAAGTATGCTTATGTTAGGATATTGGGGTGCTCCTGATGGAGAAGATAAATCAACAGAAAGTATAGGAAACCTTATAATTGAAACATTTAAACAAGCAAACTTTAATGTACAGTGGAGTGGTAAAGCTTCAGACAGGCCATATGTGCTTTTACATAAATATGCCGATAAAAATTAAATAAAAATGAAAAAGACAATCCTAATACTACTTTTAAGTATCGTCACAAACTTAGTAGCACAAAAAGACACACTTTATTTTGATGCAGATTGGAATAAAACCACCAAAGCTGAAGCGAAATTTTATAGGCCATTACCGCTTAAAAAAACAGGTAACTTATACCAAGTAAAAGATTATTACATAAATGGAAACCTTCAAATGGAAGGCAATTGGTCTAATTTTCAAGATGAAATACTGCAAGGTAAAGTAATATGGTATTATGAAAATGGAAAAGTATTTGAAGAAAGTGAATATATCAACAACTACCAACACGGTATGAGTATCTATTATACTAAAGATGGTTTTTTAAGAGCAAAAGGTGAATTTAAAAAGGGTGGGGCTTGGACAGGTACGTTTCAAAAAAAATGTTGTTCTGGTGAAATCATTCAAATTAAAGAAGGTAAAAAAATAGCTCAGTTACGCTATTATAATAAATCCAATCAAGTAGCTGTAAAGTTAGTATTTGTAAATGACAGCACATCAATAAATAGTTCTTTCGCTAGAGACGGAAAAAAACTAGGTGAAATGCTATATATAAATCAGTATCCCACTGATGGTGTACAGTATTTTTGGTTCGAAACCGAAGACGATAAAGAAATTTTGAGTCCCGAAAGGTATGAAACGTATAAAAACAAAGCTTCTAACGGAGAAAAAACAACTTTTGATAGTAGCGGGAAGTTATTAGCAAAAGGTATAAAAAAAGAAGGAGCTCCTTATTCAGGAACATTTTATAATACGAGCTATAACCTACGACAAACATATGTTCTAGGAAAACTTGAAGGAGAGCAAATTACATATTCAGAAAAAGGAGAAGTTATAGCCAAAGGTATAAACAAAGATGGTAAACCCTATTCAGGATCTTTTATTAACAATCAATATCTAAAACATGATGATTTGAAATTAAGAAATTATGTAAAAGGTAGTTTAGAAGGGGAAGAGATTAGTTTTACATCAAAAGAGAAGGTTATTAGTAAAGGTATCAACAAAAACAACAAACCTTGGGAAGGTGAATTTGTAGATAACTACTTGCAAATCACAACTTATAAAAACGGACAACAAGAAGGAAAACAAACCAAATATTATACGGCTAATTTTAAAATAAGAATAGCATACTATCATATTCATCTAGGCAAAAAAGAAGGAGAAAGTGCCTATTTTGACAAAGAAGGAAAAGAACTAGCCAAAGGAATCTATAAAAACGATATGCCATTTACAGGTACTTTTTACAATGACTATTTTAACACGTTAGAATCATATAAAGAAGGTAAAAAACATGGCTTTTTTATACAATATGATAATAAAGGGAAAATAACAGCACAACAAGAATATGACGAAGGTCAAATTACAGGGCTTGTTAAAAGTGACAGCTATCTTGTAAATAAAATTTGCGAATGTGAATACAAAAAAGGAAAACCTTTTGATGGCGAAGTTTGTGAGGGTTATAGTGTAAACTACTACAAAAATGGGAAGATTATAAAAAAAGAAACCTATAGTCGTGGTGATTTGAGAGTATTAGAAGTAGTTATAACCTATACTAATGAAGGCTTAATTGCTCAAAACAGCACTTTTTTTGAAAACAAATCTTATCAACTCACCTACAAGAACAATAAACCTTTTAACGGAGAAGAATTTAGCACTTATGACAGAAGATTAACCACCTATAAAGAAGGTGCTAAAAACGGACCTTTTACTGAGTATACTTATGATGGTGTAATTATAGAAGGAAATTATCAAGATGGTTTGTGGGAAGGAACTCTAACATTTGAAGATAGACTACATAACAAAACTACAAGCTGTATCTATAAAAATGGAAAACCCACTGATGGTACTGTAATTTCAAACAATTGCATTACGAACTACAAAAACGGATTAAAAACTGGACTAGAATCGTGTTCTAAAAACTTATATTTTAAAATAAATAATAAGTATGAACTCATATATGATAACATTGTACAAAACTATAAAAACGGTCAATTAAATGGGAAAATTCAATACTTTAAAAATCAAAATCTAGTTGCTGATGGGCAGTATGTAAATGGAAACCCTAGAGAAGGTACATTTTTTATAAACAAAACATTTCAAAACTTTTATAAAGGCGGAAAATTAGTAAAATCAACTTATTATTTTGGGATGTATAAACAAGTATATATTTTTGAAAATCACTTAATAAGCAAAGAAATAACCTATAAAGACAATACAATTATTTATGAAGGTGATTTTAAAAATGGAAATGAATACAACGGAACTTTTATAACCATTGATGATAAAGAAGAACCCAGAAGTTTTACACGTACACCTTATAAAAATGGGAAAAAACAGGGCAAAGAACAAGTTATTAATAGTATTGAAAATAAAATAGAAGAAGTTAATACTTATGATGAAGGTGTCATTTTACATAAAATTAAAAAATTTCCTTTTAAAGGCTTAGATAGTGTTATAGGTACTTATAAAAAAGGCGAACCCTTTTCAGGGCATTTCTATACTGTAAAGAGCACTATAGAAAAAATAGAACATTATAAAAAAGGTGTAAAAACTGGCTATCAATATTATTATAGCACTACGGGTTCTTTATTAAAACCAGTACTAGATAGTATTAATTATGTAAAAGGAAAACCATTTAACGGTATAGATATTGAAGTAAATAACAAGTATCATAAGCATTTTTATAAAAATGGCAAACGAATTAAAATAGCTATTTATGATGTTTATTATCAAGGCATTACCGATTTTCCTCTTTTTCAAATAATACCTACAAATACGGGTTTTATAAGCTCTAAATCTAATAACGATACATTTGAAAAGTACAATGAATTAACCTATACCAATACCGCCAAAACCGAAGGGAAGGTTGAGTTTTTTACAGAAAATGAAAAAGGATATATTAAATTTAAAAATAATGAATTCGTTGATGTTCAATTCAATTCGAAGGTTTCTAATATTAGCATCAATATGTATTTAGAGAAGCCGAATGTGCTTCTTGTCGATGCTGAAAATGAAGATATTAACATTAAAATGTATCCTGAATTCAAATTATCAGCTATACCCAGTTATAAGGACTTTTTAAGTTTAAACAATTTGATTTTTAGAGGTGATGGAGTTGTATATTTTTATTTAGAGGATAAACTATTAGATAAATGTACACTTAAAAAAGGGAAACCAGAAAACGGTACGGTTATTAAACAAGACGAAGATGGAACGTGCCAATATGCAAAATATATCAATGGAGAACGTATTGAAAAGAGAAAAAACATAACCAAAGAAGAACTATTAAAATTATTAAATAAATAAGATCATGAAACAAAACACTTAACTTTCAAATTACAATAAATAAAAATAAGATAAAATGAGAAAATACAAAAGAGAAGATTTCCCTATTGAGTTGAAACTAAGTTTAAATAAAAATGATGTAGATTATTTAATCAAAAAAGAAAAAACACACTGGTTGGCTATAATTATAATGTTAATAGGTATTGTTGCAATTGTTGTTGGTGCTTACTTTATGATGTTTGGACCAAACTCTATCATTTATGACAGATTTGAAGGCATGTCATATATACAACTGATGCAAGCATATCCAGGACCTTTGGCTTCAATTGGTTTTGCAATAATAATGTTGGGAAAAGTGCTATTTAGTATTGGTGGAGAAAAAATGAATGGAGAATGGGTTGTTAGCCAAATACAAGACATAACAGACTTTGATATTCTAAATCTTCCTGATAATGAAGAACTAAGTATTGCGTTGATAGAAACTAGACTTTTTAGAGTAGACATTATAAAAAAAGTAACTGATAAGGACTAAAACAAATCATTAGATTTTGGCAAAAAAATAAACATGAAACCACTTATAAACATTTTAATACTCGTCTTATTATTTTCATGCTCAAGCAAAAAAGATAAGACTATTAACAAACAAAAGATTGAAACTGTAAATAAATCAAGTAATGATTCAATAGTACAGCGAAACGATAGTATAAACACCCCTAAAACACTACCTATTATTACTAAATATGATTCTCAAAAAATTTTAGACAGTGTCAGTGATTTGGAACAGATTTCACAAAAACATAAAGAAATTCCGCCAGACGGAACTTATATTTATGATATTGCTTATGCTGAGTGGCAAGGAAAATCAATGGGTGAAAAAGTAAAAGTAGTCATTAAAGGAAATTCCATAAAAATAATATCTGAAGGCAATCCGTCTATGACTGCCAAAAAAGGAGAAATTTTAGACGAAGGTCTTTTAATAAAGCATAATAGTACTGGAGAATGGTTGATTTCAAATAATCCATCGGATGCTAATTTAGATGCTTATGGTGGTTGTGCAGGAGCACCAATGATTATAGATTTTGTCAATAAAAAATATTGGACTTGTTAATATATATTTCATTTTCACAACACTTATAAATTAGATTACTGCAAATATAAATTAGAACACTGTACCTAGGCAATATCCTTTATCTTTAGATGTTATATCAATGTTCAATGATAATATGTTTGCGAACAACACACAAACGATAGTGAAGTTTAAACATTTTTTTAATAAAACAAATGGAATTCAAAAAAACAAACGATTACATCTATTTCGCCTTTGCTATTCATATTATCGTAACATTATTGGCTGGTATGGAAGAAGAAATTTTACTAGTAATCATGTTAATTCCATTACTGGGAAATTTAGTGGGCTTATATTTTTTAAGTTTTACCGATAAGCTAAAGCTAGGAGCCAAAATATTTATGATCAGTAGTATTTTCTTTATCCCAATAGGTCTGATTGGCATCATAGGATGCCGTAAAGTAACAGACAGTTTAACTGAAATCGAATTTTTTAAAACCGAAAAATAATGACAAGAGAATTTAAATCAAGCAGCACCCAATTCAACACGTTTATAGGTGTAGCCATTTTTGCAGCTGTAGCAACCATAGGAGTATATATATTCCTAAATACAATTATTATGATGCTTCCTGGTTTTGCCATTTTATGGACAGCTTTTGCATTTTGGGGCAAAGACAGGGTGTTGATTACCTTACATGATGATTTTCTGGAAGCTAAAGAAGCCATAGCAGCCAAAAAGAAACTGATAAAATATAAAGATATTATAAAAGCAGAAATGCATAAAAGCGGCAGATTAATAACACTTTTTGTAAAAACTAGTGAAGGAAAAGAAAAAAAACAAACCATAGGAATTAACCCTATAGCAAAAGAAGAACGAACTGAACTTTTTGACTTGATTAACGCTAAAATGACAAATGCAATTAGTTGAAAATACATATCTATTTTGGTCAATATTAATTGTTGCTAATATTCTAATGTATATACATACAGTAGCAATTAGTTATACTTGGTCTAAAATGCGTAGTTATAAAACATTACAACTCACCAAGCATGATATTTATAATAGTCTTGTAGTGCTTCTTATTAATATTTTAGTAGCAATACCTGGTTATTTGTTGTTTAGTAAAGGTACTATTCGTTTTACTACAGAAACACATTTTATAAGAGATGTAGTGCTGTTGTATTTCTTTTTTGATTTTGCCATGTATGTTTTACATCTCACATCACATCATGTATGGCCATTCAAAAAGTTTCATAAAAAGCATCATACGCATCAGTATTTTAATGCTATTAGTTTGTATGTAATGGAACCCGTAGAATCATTATCATTCGGATTGCTATTAACCGTTTGTGCGGTTCTATTTTCATTAAATTTTTATAGCTTTTTAGCCTTTATTTTTGTGAATTGGCTGTTGGGTGTCATCGGACATTTAAATACAAATTCTACAAAACAGCCATTGCTTTTTGGCAATCATATTTTTCATAAAACACATCATCAACATCCAAATAGTAACTATGGTTTTTATACTACTATTTGGGATAAATTATTCGGCACCATTTTTAAAAACAAACATATATGAACACACTAGAGCAATTAAAAGCAAATTTAGAAACTATAGAAATTTCTTTAGAAGAAAATGCTGAAGATATAAACAGACAAACCTTAGGTTTTGATGCATTGGCTATAATAAAAGAGATTTTAGAAATAGATGCTTTTGATATAGGTAGCCGTATTTTAAGAATGCGAATTAATACCAATTGGGTGTTTGACAATAGCTCTGAAATTATAAAAGACGCAGAATTTATTACTAAAAACGATGCATTTGGAGAAAATAAAATGGTAGGGTATGATTGGCTCACTTGGGTATATAGTGATCTTCTGGCAATGCCAGATAAAGCTGTAGAAACGATAGAAGAGCAGTTGATTGAGACGCATTCATTGTTTGACAAACATTATGACAAAGACCGTATTGAAGGTAACCTTTTAAGTAAAATGGGCTTTATCAGGTACAATACAGATCAGAAAAATGTGGCTTTACAACTTTGGGACAAATCTTACGAAAAATATCCATACTTACATGAAAGAAATGCCATTGCAGGAATGTTATTATTGGATGAAAAAAATTGGGAAAAAGCCAATATGTTTCTTCAAAGACATTTTGAATGGTGTTTTGAAGCAGAAGATGGTTATAGATTACAATATGGACGTAAGCTCAAAAAATTGTATGATAATAAAGAATTAGATGAACAACCTGGCTTAATAGCTTTACTGTTTCATGTGATACGAAATGAAGAACATACCTTTAATTTAAAAAACAACTTAGATTATTTAAATAAATACCTCCCAGAAGCAGAACAATGGGTAGAAAAATTTCCAGAAAATTCTATGTTATGGACAGCCATTGGGAATACCTATTTTTTCGATTCAAAAAATTATAAAAAAGCATTGTTTGCCTACACCAAATCACTCGAAGGTGATGATTCAACTTATACTCCTTTAGATAGGATTGTTAAATCTGCAAAAAAAGTGAAGGCTGATTTTTTTACCTTACCCATAAAATTTAACGGTTCGTCAATTAATTTGTATAATAATATGACAGATGTACCTGATGGTAAAAAGAAGAAAAAGAAAAAATTATATGCAGAATTGGCTTGTAAATATGGTGAGCCTTGTTACCAACAATACAAAGAATATTTAATTGATGGTAAGGGAAGTACAGCTAATAATCAACCGCATTTATTCGCTATGTCTTGCAATAATTATGGAAATGCTTTAAACAGGTATAATAACTTGTTTAATAAGGAAGAAAACAGAGCCAAATTAGCAGAATACGCGGCGAACATCCATATAGAAGGTTATACTATGAGTCCGTTTTTAGAGAACCTAGACAATGGAGCAATGCAGTTTTATAAGGCGAAAAATTATGAGAAATGTATTGAATACTACAATTTATATTTAAAGGAATATAGTGGTGATATTACTTTGTATGACATACAAAATGCATATTGGTATATCCTCTATAGTTATTCGAAATTGGATAATTATGAAAAAATGAAGGAGACTTATGAGAAAGCGAAAAATATCTACATTAAAACAGGTGCAGGTGTACGAGATGCCACAGTGGAATTTATATTTCTTGCAAAAGAGTACTATCTTGTTTCTGTTGATGATAAAAAAGAATATCAAAACATACTGCCAGAGATAGAATGGTTTTTAGCTCAAAAAGCATTTATTGATATTAAACCTAAAGAAGTAGGTTTAATGAACTGTTGTTTAGGAATCTGTTATAAAGAAACCAGTCAAAAAGAAAAAGCAATAGAAGTTTTTCAACTAAGCATAAACCAATTAGAAGATGAAGAGGAAGGTTATTATTACGATAAATCTCAAGAAGTAGTTGAGTTTATAAAAGAGTTGGGTGGTAAACCTGAAGAGAAAAAGAGCAAAAAAAAAAGTCTTCTAGGTCGTTTTTTGAAGTTCTAAGTAGACCTTTTAAAATTATAGGATTAATCCTTTTATATATTATCCATTTTACAACAAAAAAAGAAGAGCAACCGGAAACAAAAGGGAAGAAGAATTAGAAATGGAAAAACAATATAATCACTTCCCAAAAACACCAGAATAAAACCTCAAGGTTCGTTTAAAATAGGTTTCATTATCAGGTTTAAAACCTATTTCTTGAATCATTTTATCAGTATCTCGATTTAAGTTGCAACCGTCACCAATAATTTTCCAAGCAGGATTTATGATATTTTGTAATACTCTTCTGTGTTTTTTCTCAGCATGAATGTGCTCAATAATAATGAGTTTTCCTGTGGGCTTAAGCCATTTATAGATATTTTTCAAGGCCAATTCAGGTTTTGGTATGGTACATAAAACTAAGGTGCAAATGGCATAATCTAATGAGTTTTTTGCTATTAAATTACCCAATGCTACATCATTAATACCTAAATTATAGAGTTTGATATTTTTATGAACTGGTAATTTAGCTTTTGCTTTATCTAGCATATACATAGAGGGTTCAATAGAAATAACACTACATTTTGTGTTAAAATGCTCAAAATTCACACCCGTTCCTGAGCCTACATCTAGTATTTTTCCTTCTAAATTTTCGATGAGTTCTTTTCGTAAATCAAAAATACTAATTTCCATTCCTTTCATAAAAGAATCATATTTAGAAGCAAATAATTTTTGATAAAAACCCATTCCGTTTGTTTAAAGTACAAAGATAGAGTTTCCAAACTTACCACTTCTAAGAGAAGTCAAAATTTATATTTTTAGTCTTACGAGTAAGAATCACCCTTTTTTCAGGGATGTTATTTTAACGGTTTAGGGTGTTTTACATAGTGCTGATTTAGCTAATCTTTGTATGATAAAAGTAACCATTTAAGAAATAAGCATTGCACTTATAAAATAGATGACAGCGAATACAAATTGGGATAAGGCTAAAAGCAATAAGCTTCACTTTTACTAGTTTATATAAAGAACCTAAATTAATAGATATGATAGAATTTTTAGCGATAGCTTTTTTCTCAAAAAAAATTAGAGCAATAGCAGAACAAAAAAAACATCAAGGCATCCAAATGGATTTGGAGGTTTATCCTTACTTGGTTTGGGGTAGAAATAGGAACAGTAGTACTTTACCTAATCTTAACAGGAGATGATTTCGAAAACAGTGTATTCATTTTTATTCCAGCAATGCTTTTGGCTGCTTTGAGTGGGTTTTTTATCGTAAAACAATTAGAAAGAGAGCCTGAAATGCATCCAGATAGTGTAATAATAAAGTAAACAATAAATATATAACGTCAGTTCGAGTGCCACGCCTTAAGCGTGGTGTACCGAGAACAATTGAAACTAGGCAAAATTTATTCAAAAATAACAACAAGTTAATATCAATTATACAAACCTTAAAAATAAAAAATTATGGGATTTTTCAGTAAAGAAGAAAACACACAAGACAACAGACCAAACACTGTACCTTCGGAAGCTATTTGGGTAGCAGAAGATAATGAATGGGAATTAGGACAACGCAATGAAGATGGCGATATGATAGGCGAATGGAAATGGTGGTTAGCTCCAACAGGACATTTAGTATGTCACACCTTTTTTAAAGATGATGGTAGTGAAGATATGACCTTTACCCGTTTTCATCAAGACGGTACAGTTTCTCAAAAAGGAACCTATGAAGATGGTGTACAGCATGGCGAATTTATTTCACAACGTAGTAAAAACCCAACAACAGAAAATTTTGGACCTAGAGTAGATTGCTTTAAAGCTGTAACTACTTTTGACGAAGGTTATGTGGTAAAGGAGCATTATTTTGATGAAAGTGGTGCCGAAAGTCATGAGCCTTATATTTCGGAATAGTGGAACAGGCTATAAAATATAGCAATACATATATTGGTATTGTAGATAAACCAATGCGACAAGCCATCATGCAATTTGCCAATAAAGGATGGAAAAAGGCTACACAATTATTTCACACCAATAATGAAAACCAAGAAGCCAATTTATTGGCTTCTTTTGGGCTATTATATTCTTATGCAAGGCTAGACGATACTAAAAACGCACTCAAATATGCAGATGCAGTTTTAGAACATACCAATTTTGAATTTTGGCCATATCTCGAAGAACATAATTTCCCTAGATATGCCAGGCGATTTGCCTTGCATTATCTGGCATATGATGCTAAAGAAAATCAACAATTTACAGAAGCTCATGACTATTTAAATGAAGCTATTGGTATTGATAGTCCTATAGACGATCTGGATGATATTCCATTGTTAGAAACTAAGGTTTCTGTGTTTTTAGCAGCAAATGAAATGGATGCTGCTTATAATCAGATTCAGAAAATAGGTTTGATTGATATAGACAACACTGCTTTTATAGAGATTGTACAATCAGAAGAATTTGTTCAATACATGGAGGAACATAATTTAGAACCTCTAAAAAAAGGTGTTAAAAATGAAACAGCCAAAGAAGCTTTAGATAGATTTAAAAAGTTTTTAAAGATCTATTTTGAGAATGACATGGATGAAATAAACAATTATAACCCTGTGTTTTTTAGGAAAGCTAAATTAATAGAATTAGAATCTGTAGAGCAAAAATTTGATTTTAAGTTTCCACCTAGTTACCGTGATTTTGTCTTAAAACACGGACTGTTTAAACTAGGACGATGGAACGATTATGAAAGTTGTTTACTAGATCCAACTGAGATAAACACCTTACATAACGAACTAGACAAACAATGGAATTCTAGTTTTGTAGAGTTAAACGAAGAAGATTTAGAAGCAACAAAAAATTTAATTTGCTTTTCATATGGTGATGAAAGCTTGCAAGCTGCATGGTATTATTGTTTTGACAAACGTACACTAAACCCTGAAACAGGAGAAATGAATATATATACATTCTCTCAAGATGAATGGGATTTTACTGCTTTAGAAATGTGTACAAACAAAGGGTTTGATGAGCATGTTGTAAAGTTAATAAATGAAAAAATTGAAGAGTTTTTAAACCCAATAAAACAAAATTATGTGTAGATACGGAATGACACCATACAAACAGCATTTTGCATGTTTTTCATGTAGAAAAACATTTAAAAGACGTTTGCTTGGTGATATAGATAGAGATAAAGCATGTAATGAAGAAGAAAAAGTAGCTAAATGCCCAGATTGTAGTCAAAAAATGGCAAATATGGGTTTAGATTTTGAAGCTCCAAAGAAGACAAATAGCAAAGCTTGGCAACATTTAGAAAATTTATATCAAGTTGGTATCACATTTCATTCTTGTGGTTGTAGCGGATCAGGCTATATTCCTTGTGATGTATCTACTCTAATTAGTCAGTTTGAAGAAACGAAAGAAACCTATATTTTGCACAGAAGATTTTGGTTGAATTATAAAAGTCCAGAAGGAAAACGAACAGATAGCGAAAAACAAAAAGACTTTAATAAAAATTGTAGCTTTTATTATAAAATTCCGAAAAAACTCCGAAATGGGAATCAAAACAACTTAAAATTTAAGGTAGATGAAGCCATTGCATATTGGACAACTAATATTAACAAGATAACTGAACACATTTCGTTTGTAAAATTAAATTCTAAATGAAAAAACAAGCACATACCAACGAACAATTCAAGATTGGAGATTTTGAATTCTCATTTGCAAAAGATGCTAAAGTAACTTTTGAAGATGGGAAAATGAGTATTGAATTATGGACAGATATCTTACCTTTTGATGAAAAACTACATAGCGACAACTTTTCAGATTTTAATGGCAAAGAATTTCGTCCAGGTTTTTATTTGTCAAATATCTGCTTTCCAACTACCGAGGTAAAAAGAACGATTACCTATCCTAAAGATCAGAAAGCTTTTACTTTATTTGAATATGGATTTAATAGTTTAGAATTTCATGGGGAAATTGATATTGAAAATGAAGAGATTTCTATGCAAGGAGTGCTAAAAGATAAATTTGACGAGAAAGAAGAGATACCAGTTTTTATCGTAAAACATTTTAAAGATGGTAAGGTATCGCCAGAGCATTTTGTTTTTGATACGGATGATTTTTATGGCAATGAAGAATTTGTAACTACAGCAGAATTTAAAGGGAAACTTCCTAAAGAAATCGCTAATTTAAAAAACCTGACACACCTTACCTTAAATGACTACAAAGGCGAAACGACTATTGCTCAATTAACCAAACTTAACTATTTACGTATTACAAATTTTCAAGATGATGTGTTGCCTGATCTATTCAAAAACCTTAAAAATCTCAAAGAATTGAATCTGTACAATTTAAAAAATGTACAGCAATTACCCCATAGCATTTTTGAACTCAACAGTCTAGAAAAATTATATTTGGGTGAAATGGGTTTGCTACAACTCTCAGATAAAATAGGGCAACTAGACAATTTAAAAGAGTTTACCTTATATCAAACGTTTATGGATACTCTTCCTAAAGAGCTATTTATATTGCCAAAAATAGAGCAGCTTACATTGCAAAATTGTAAATTCAAAACATTACCAGATGTAGTGCCTTCACCAAGTTTGAAGGCATTAAGTCTAAAATACAATGATTTCACTTCTTTACCCTCATTTTTGGGAACTATTGATACCCTTGAAATTGAAAGTAAATTCAAAAAATTGTATGTAAAAGCAACAACAGAAACTACCATTGATGGAAATCTTTTTAAAGCAATATTTGATGATGCCTCAAAAACTAAGATTGATAAGAAAGTAGAAAAATACGGACTTGAAAAATACCATAAAAAAATAGTTGATACTACCCTGAATGCTATTGAGTATTATACTTCAGAAAAAGAAGATTATCAATTAAAAGGCAATACACGGTTTGGCGGAGCTCCAGACCTCCCTAAAGATATAAGCTATCCAACTACTGATGGTAAATTATGGGTTTTCCTAGCACAAATCAATTTAGAAGAACTGGCTTCCCATCAAGAGTATTTACCCAAAAAAGGGATCTTATATTTCTTTGTAGATGAAGAGAATTATTATGAAAATATAAAAGTGATATATCGTGAAGACACAAATCAATTAGAGCCTTTTGAGTATAAAGACGTAACGTTTTATGCTGATTATATTGATGAAGCCTATGACGGATTTAAAGCCAAATTTGCCAAACGTTTTGGCTTTCTAGCCACTATAGATCAAGATGCTTATGATGTCTATGAAGACTACGAAAAGTTTAGAAAAAAGATAAATCCGCCATTAGTAAAGCAAGAAAACACTTGGGATACTTTCGGACCTCACAGCATCAATAGCCATGTGTATTTTCAAGGAGAATCGCCACAAGAATATGCAGCACAGCAAAAAGGAGGCGTAGAAGACGATTGGATGTTGTTACTCTCTTTAGTTTCAGATAGCCATACTGTTTTTGGTTTTGGAGATGCAGGCACCTTAAATTTCGCTATTCGTAAAAGTGATTTGCTAGCAAAAAAATTTACTAATGTTGTGGCGAGTATTGAATCAAGTTAAAAGAAATGATGACTATAGAACAATTAAAAATAACGCTTAAGTCTTTAGAAAAATCTTTAGACAATAGTACGGGTACTAGCCTACAAGTTCTTGGTAAAGATGCTCTAGAAAATATTGAGACCATACTCAATATAGCTCCTTTTGAAATTGCTCCTCGTATTCTTCGCATACGGTTGAATTCTGGCTGGGTATTTAATGCTCCTTCAGAAGTTATAAAAGATGCCGAATTTATAATTAAGCATGATGTTTTTGGAAAAGATAAACTTATAGGATACAATTGGCTAAATTGGGTTTATGACACTCAGTTTTCAATGCCTAATGAAGCTATTGAAGTTATTGAAGAGCAGTTGATAGAAATTCATACACTCTTTAAATCAAAGCACGAAAAAGAGTACTACGAAGCCTTTTTACTCAATAAAATGGCATTTATAAAACATCGTTCAAATCAAATTGATGAAGCCTTTGAACTTTGGGATAAATCATTCCTTCTAAATCCTAATCTACATGATAGAAATGCTATTGTTGGTATGCTCTTGTTAGACATAAAGCAATGGACTAAAGCTGTGAAATTTCTGTATTGTCATTATACCAAAACCATTGATATAAAAGAAGAATATCACCTACAATACGGAAGAAAATTAAAAGAATATTATGATATTGATGAGTTGAGTAATCCAGATTTAGTAGGGCTTTTATTTCATATTTTAAGAAATAACGAAGAAGAGTTTGACTTAGAATATGACCTTGATTTTTTCAATATCATCTTTCCAAAAGTAGAAGAATGGGCTTTAAAATATAGTAAGAAGTCTGTTTTTTGGGCCATTTTAGGAGATACTTATTATGTTGAATTTTCAAACTATGAAAAAGCATTAGCAGCTTATACCAAAATGTTAGAAGGAGATACACCAACTACTTTTGCTAGTATAAAACGAATTCATAGATCGGCTAGACAATCAAATGCTGATTTTTTCTCGCTTCCATTTAAATTTGAAGGCAGTTCAGCAGATCTATATAAACATATGATGTCAATATCAGATTTTGAAGATGAAGGAGAAAATGATGAAGAAACGCTAAAATATGCCAAACTGAAAGTAAACTATGGTGAAACTTGTTATACACAGTTTCATGAATACTTTATTGAAGAAAAAGGAAATACAATTAATAATGAGCAATATCTTTTTAATGCTACCTGTAGCAAATACGGACAAACGTTAGAAACATATAACAATCTTGTCAATAAAAATAATGAAGAAGAGAAGCAAAGATTAGCACAAATTATTGCTCAAATTTATATAGAAAGTTATCATATCGCTCCAAATTTTGAAAATTTAATGAACGGAGCAAATGCATTTTATAATGCAAATGATTTTAATAATTGTATTAACTATTACCAATTGTTAATTGACGAATACAGTAGAAGTTTGACACTTCTAGGCATTCAAAATACGTATTGGTACCTTCTGTCTAGTCATATTGCTTTGGGCAATTCAAGCAAGGCAGAGCAAAACTATTTGAAATCAAAAGAGCTATATGCAAAAGTAGGTGCTGGAGTTTTTGATGCTACTAGGAAGTTTCTTTTTATTGCTAAAAAATACTTAGGATATTATTTAATAGATAAAAAAAAGGAATATCAAAAAGCGATACCTGAACTAGAATGGTTTCTAGAACAGGAAGCTTTTACTGAAATTTCAGATTATGAAGTTGGTATGATGTCTTATTATTTAGGACTTTGCTATAAGGCAACTTCTATTTCAGACAAAGCGATTGAGGCTTTTCAAAAAACCATCTATTTATTTGAAGAAACTGAAGAAGGTTATTCTTTTGATTTAGTGCAACAATCGGCTACACATATAAAAGAATTAGGTGCAAAACCTATTGGAAAAAACATTAAGAATAAAAGCTTTTTTGAAAGGCTTTTTAAGTGAACCTTTTTAAATAAAATACTATTATGAAAATATACAAACATAAAACCAAAGAAAAATACACGTTTATTCAATATCATAATGATTCTGCGGAATACTTTACCATAGAAAAGTTTAAGAATAAATTAGAAACAGATTTTTATTCATTAGACGTTGATGGTAAAAGACAACATCAAAAATTCATTGACAAACTACTCAAAAATAATTTTATTCCTTTTGAATTATCTAACGATATTCAGGAAAAAACAAACAGCTTAATTCAGCATTTTGAATTATCCAAGCCATATTATTTTGTAGCCCCAAATAAAGCAGCTATCTTTAAAAGTAACTTAGTGAATTTGAGCCTAGAAAAGCGTGATGAAGAATATCACCTTCACAGGGTTTCAAGTGAATATGAAGACGAAAATGAAGATATCGTATTACCAACATTAAATGATTTTGCAAATGGATTTGTCGCTACAGAAAAAGATACTTTTGAAGATAAAAACGTTGTAAACGGGCTTTCTTCTTATATAAACATGCTGTTCGTTCTAGGCTTTGAGCAACTTAGCTTGGAGCAAATTGTTAGTTTATGTACTGGTAAATCGATTCCGAAAGATACTATTTTTGAAGGTGAAGTACGCAAGAAGGCAGATGCCTCAACTTATTATAAAGTAGCACCAAGACCTGATTTAAAATGTATTCAGTTTACAAAATACTCCGTTAGTGACAAGGAGATAACACACAAAAACATTTCGTATACTATTGAAGATGATGTGAAAAATATCAAAGCAATTCTTAAGAATTTTAACAATCCCGAATCTTTTGAGAAACCTATAACAGAAAAAGAATTTCTCAGTCAATTTGAGGATAAAGCCCAACCTAATTTCTTTAAAATTCCTATAAAACAAGAATTTAGCCTTCCTAAATTTCCGTTAGAAACTCCATCTAATGAAATAAATATTAATGAATTTTCAAATACCATTTTCGAAGAAAGTAAGTATTACTTTTTTGCGAATACATCTAATGAAAACCCAATGAATTGGAACGTAGTTTTTATTACGCTAGCAGATGAGAAAGAAGATTGGTACCTCTATTCTAAACCATTTTTGCTTAAAGATTTTAATTCGGTAGCGAGCAAGCCTAAAGAAATTGAATTAGCGTATTCTTCTGATAGGAAAGATTTTGAAAAAAAAATGAAAAAAGTATTTAAAAAAGCCGAACTAGACACGAAGTCTATAGCTACAAATACCATTTTCGAGATTCTTACTGGTAAAAAAATTACAGCCCTCAGTACACAAAAATGTCTACATACATTTGTTAGAAATAGTAAAGATTATGCCTTTGTTATCGATGTATTTGACAACTATGCTTGTGTGCGAGAAAACACCATAAATAATTTACATTGGCAATTTTTCAAAAACAAAAACCAACGTGAGCAATGGTTGGAAAGCTATCAAACTAATGAGACAAAGCTATATCTAGATGAAATTGATTTTATTTTAAAACACACCAAGCGATATATAACATTAAACAATTCTGATGAACTAAATTTTAGAAAATCGATTATTGAGAATCCGTTACTAAAAAAAGTACTTTCTGATAATTACGATATAAAGAAATTTAACAAGAGCTCGTTGGTTTTCCAAAAAGAACAACATATAAAAGGAGACTTTGTTTTTAATAGTAAAAATGAAAGTTATTCAGAAACGAAAACCATTAGTATTGAAGGTGATTTAATTGTAGACGGCACCTTGTTTTTTAAAGAAAATAGTGACAACTACATTATTATAAAAGGAAATTTAAAGGCAAAAAACCTTATCGCAAATTGGAATTGTAAATTGATTTATGTAGCAGGTAGCATTGAAGTCGAAAATATTACAAAATCGTATTTTAGGGTCATTTGCGAAAATGCAACAACCAATATTTTGTTGCATGAAGATAAAGAAGCCTTAGATATTCATAGCAATTTTAAATACAGCTATGAGGTTTCTTTTTATAGTAATGCCATTAGCAATAAAGAAATTTTTAAAAAAGACAACTACTCAAGCTTAAAATGGGATGAAGAAAAAATTTACGAACTGCTTACACAAAACAAACCATTTTTAATGGATGAAATAGAAAATTCATCAATCGATTTAGACGAATACTATAAAAATAAATTCGAAAAGAGAATGCAAGATTGGGGTAGTTTTTATCCTGAATATGCTGGTTGCGAACGGCTGAGTATTTCTGAAGATAATGAAATAAAAGGTAACTGCATTTACCCTGGAGGTGGTGATTGGGTTGTAAATGATTTACGTGGTAAAAGTGGTACGTATGGCGTAAGTCATGATGATTATTCTATTTGTAAATTAAAAGTAAATGAACCAAAAAAATACAATATTGATTATTCTCAAAAGCCTTTAAAATTAAAGGTTAATGCTGTAAAACTAATGGAACGGTATCAAGCAATTTCCATGCTGTACATGAATTGGGCTCACAGAAAAACAGTCGCTTTTAGTGCAGAAGCCAAACAAGATGAAACGTATAAGCAATATGAAATTGAAAAAACAGCTTTTGAAGAAGATCCATATTTAGCCTTGTATTGGTTAAATCATTTTGGAGCAACGCTAGACAAGCGATATGATGAGGTTGTTCAACTTATTGAAGAGCATAATTTAATTGAAAAGTTACCAATTTTAAAAGAACCTTTAGCATTCTTTAAAAAGACAGATGCTTTTTATGACCTTGAAATTCAAGGAGGCTATTCTAGTGATAAAAAAGAATTTGAAGATTTGTTTTTAAAACGAAGAGCATATCTCATTTATTGGGAGCAGGTTTATAAAAATTACAATCCCGATAATTTAGATTTGTGGTGGAAATCAATATGTATTTATCCAAAAGTAGAAGAACAATTGATCGTACGCATGCGATGGTTGAAAAACAATCTTAATAAGTGTAATAATTGGTCTGATTTTGATAAGCTTATTAAAGATGAGCCCAAAGATATTCCGCTATTATCATACATTTTTGCTTGCAATCCAAATACTTCATCAAAAGAAAAAACCAACTATGCGAATAGTTTAATTAAGGAACTGTTTACCCATAGAAACGAATGGAAAACATCACATAAAAAGTCTTTTACAGAAATTATACTTTGGGATGTTCGAGAATTTGTAAGCGATAAAGACATGTTACAGAAAGTTTCAAAATTTTATTTTCAAGGCAATGAAACCTGTAAAGAATTTCAAGATATACAAGCAGTTTTAGGGATTAAAAATGAAAATTTAGGCGATATAAAAATAGCATTAGATAAATTAGAGAATGCATTTAAAGGCTATAATAGATTTGATACGCCAATAGATGAAAAACTAAAATACCACCAAAAAGTTGATAAAATTTTAGAGAATTTCGAACCTGATATCCTTTTAGAAACGGCAACAAACATCAAAAATCACGAACTAGAAAAACGTTATTTTGTGTATTTGTGGAATGCTAATATCCCTAATAAAAAAGGTGTATTGGTTAAATTATTTATTGACATAGAAATGTCTCGTTATGATATTAGTGAAGAAATTTTTGGCACTAATTTTTCTAAGTTAATTAAAAATGAAAAGGATTCTAATATAGAGATTGCAAAAGCATTTTTTGATATTCCAGAAGCTGATTTTAGAAATGATTCTATGTGGGAAAATTCTAAACAAGCCGCTACAAAATTCTTTTTAGGAGTTGCTCATCTTCCTAAAATATTTGAATTTCTTATTGAAACCATAAAGAGAAAACCAACAAAAGAAAATGAAAAAATTATTGATGCAGTATACACTACGCTATTTTCAGAAGAATATGATAGTAAAATAAACCCAACACTTAAATTTACTAAAGAGCAGGTAGAAACAATGTTGCAAACTATTTGTGATTGGTTTTTAAAATATGGGTATCAAGCAGAAGACTACCGTTCTATTTACTATTGCTCGAATCCACTGGCAGAAGAATGGATACGAAAAAGAATTAATGACAAAAAGTGGTTAAATCAATTCAAAAATATACAAACATTTTATGATCCGCTAAGTGAAGAATTATATGATGCTTTAGAAAGTGCTTTAGAGTTTATTGAAGATGAAAAGCACAATGCGTATTTAGAGTTCGTCGATGAAAAATCACAAAAATTCTGGAAAATTTCGCATTATGGTTCAGGCTATACCATAACCTATGGCAAGATTGGTACAGAAGGAAGAAAATCAGAGAAAGAATTTGATACAGGAGACGAAGCTTATAAAGCTGGCGACAAATTAATAGCTAGTAAATTAAAGAAAGGGTATGAAAAGGTTGTGAAATAATATTTTATGAAAATAATTTCAAAATACAAAGATTATTACGATAGTGTTCAGTCGTTAGGTATAGATCAAACATTGATTTATATGCGTAAAAAAGAGACAATACACTTAGAAACGCTGCCAGATTACAATAATATTTTAGCCATAAAAGGAGGTGATTCTATTGAGGAAATAATTGTTTTAGAAGCGGATAAATATGGCGATGAAATAGCATATGTTGATGTAAAAAAGATTGTAATTGGCTTTTGCGGAAGGTTGATTCCGGCATTCCAACTTGATGAATATCACGAAAGAAAACTTGTTGGCTCAAAAACCTTTTACAATGCTAAAAACCTTTCAACTTATTTTAATGAAAATAAAAAAAGATTTGAGCCAGATGGCTTCTTTAAAGGGCATTCTATCCGTAAAATGAAT
>Ga0209633_10001807_pt1 | contig 21446 bp, 20 predicted proteins | sample Cruoilmetagenom1_FD_187290 | JGI IMG/M metagenome (GOLD analysis project Ga0209633, IMG submission 187290) | Oil polluted marine microbial communities from Coal Oil Point, Santa Barbara, California, USA - Sample 1 (SPAdes) (version 2) | ecosystem: Environmental > Aquatic > Marine > Oil seeps ... | reverse complement strand
TTACCTTTATACTTAAACAGACAAAATACAAGTTATTTCTATATAAGTATTGAATTTAATATCAATAACAATGGGTGTATTAATTTGGAAACTTGCATATTTGGTATTGTTTTTGTAATTATTAATTGAATAGTTTACTTAATTATTTAGTAATATTGCCCTATGCAAAAAATAACATCATTATTTTTAATAGTTTGGTTCTCTATGAGCATCTCTTTTGCTCAAGAAGAAACCGATAAGATTTCTTCAGATTCAATCAAAATTTTAAAAGGTAGAATTATAGATGTAAAGGATAAATCACCATTACAAAGTGCACATATTGTTAATTTAAACTCCGTTGAAGGGATTATTACTAATAGTAATGGATATTTTAGCATTCCTGCTCAGGCCAATGACACTATTTCTATATCCTATATTGGATATCAATCTATTAAATTAAAAGTAACCAATGATCTACTAAGAGGAAATGAACTTGAGATCGCTATTCACCAAAAGACAATTAATATTAATGAAGTAACCGTAAAAGTCCATAATTTAATAGGTGTACTAGAAATTGATGCTAAAAATGTACCTATGGATAAATACTCCAGAATTCATATAGAAGGTTTACCGCAAACCTATGAGATTGGTAGACCCAAAGAGAAAGATTATACTTCTGCGGCTGGTGCCTTATTTAATCCCGTAGACTTTTGGTATAATAAATTTGGAAAAAAACCAAAAGAGCTAAAAAAGTTAAGGAAACTAAAAGAAAAAGATGAATTGCGTAATATGATGGAAGAAAAATTCAGTAGAGAAATTCTGATGGATTATATGGATATGAGTAAAAAGGAATTAGATGATCTCTTAAAAGAATGCAATTACTCAAATAGGTTTGTAAAAAAGGCAAGTGATCTACAAATTATTGAGGCAGTAATAGAATGCTATGAAAACTATAAAGCCATTCAAAAAGGTACCGTGAGTAAAGAGAAAGTCAGCGTAAATAACCAGGAAGATAAAAATTAGCATATTTTACTCACTTGCAATAACAAAATAAAAGCCAAAAGCTAGAAAATACATTTTCTAGCTTTTGGCTTAACTTTTTTATAAATTAATTCTCAATTGTACGTTATAGCTCATAAATTTACGATGTACATCATTCTCAATAATGTAAAGGGAGACCCCTGAAATAAATTCAGAAGGATGGCCTGATAAAATATGACCAAAAACGGTTATACTACCTGTTAATTATTACCTAGAATAAGAGGTAATCCATCTTTACTACTACCTACAATAACCACCTTTGTATTAGGAGATTCTGAAAGTTTTAATGTAGCATCAATACCTTTATCTTGTAAAATTTTATCAGTTAAAGAGGCACTTAAAATTCGGTTAGCATCTGCCTTACCTTGTGCTTCAATACGTACTTTTTGAGCTTCTTTATCAGCGGTAACCAATCTAAATTCATATTCCAACGACTCTTGTTCTTGTTTTAACTTACGCTCAATAGCTTCTTTAATGGTTGGTGGTAAGGTTACATCACGTACTAGAACAGAATTTAATTGTATAAATTGAGGTTCTAATATTTTTTTAGTTTCCTCATAAATTTCATTTTGAATGGCATCTCTTTTGGTAGAATATAACTGTTCCGGTGTATATCGGCCTACAACGCTTCTGGTTGCTGAACGAATTGCTGGAATAATTACGCTTTGTAAATAATCTTCACCTCTTGTTTGATGCAATTTGGCAACAGTCTCTGTGGTGGCTTGGTATAAAACAGAAGCGTCTAGTTTAATTTCTAAACCATTAGATGATAAAACGGACATTTCACGTTCAAATAATTCTTGTTGCCTTACATTGTAAACAAAAACTTTATTCCAAGGTAAAACAATATGAAATCCTTCATCTAAAGGTGGTCTATCAGTTACAACTCCTGATCCCAATGTTTCATAAAGAACACCTCGTTCTCCTGATCCAATGGTAACTGCGGATTTTGAAAATAATATAATGACAATTATAGCTATGAATATTATAGGTACAATTGCTTTTGGAAAATTTAATTGATTATTACTCATTGTATTGTCTATTTTAAGGGTTTTTTCAAATTTACAACTAATATTGCTTATAAACTATCTCTATATTCACAATCTTCATCATGCAGTTCTAATTCTAAAGTAACATGTTCTAAATCAAATTCATCATGTAATAATTCCCGAACTTTCTTTTTAAGACTCTTGGAACTCTCCAATGACATTTGCTTGTCTTTTACCATAATATGGATGGTGCCTAAATTATATTTGCCGTCTAAAGTCCATACATGACAATCGTGAACTTCCTTTATTTCAGAAAACGCTTCCAATTTAAGTTGGATATCATCAATGGAAATTTCTTTCGGTGTGCCTTGTAGTAATATAGGTAAAGTATCTTTAATGTTTTTATAAACATTAAATAATACATAGCAAGCTATTAACAAAGATAAAATTGGATCTAAAATTGGAACATCATAAAACTGCATTACTATACTTGCAATTAATACTGCCACCCATCCCAAAACATCTTCTAATAAATGCAAGGAAACTACGCGTTCGTTAATAGACGAACCTTGCTTCAATTTAAATACTGCCGTGCCATTAACAATAATACCCAAAATGGCCAACCACATCATTCCTTTAGCATTTGTCTCTGCAGGATCTATCAGACCTGCCAATGCTTCTTTGATTATAAATACTGAGCCTACAACCAAAATGATGGCATTTATAATGGCACCTAATAATGAAAACCGTTTGTATCCATAAGAAAATTTCTGCGTAGCTTTTTTATTAGATAATTTTTGAAAATACCATGATAGACCCAAACTTAAACTATCGCCTAAATCATGCAAAGCATCAGACATAATGGCCAGGCTATTTGTATAAATACCACCGACAAATTCAATAATAGTAAATATTAAATTTAAGAAGAATGCTACCTTAATATTACCGGTATCATGATGGTGATGATTGTGTTGATGACCCATAAGATTTAAATTTTTCCATGATATTTTCTAAGGAACCATTCTAAACTAAAAAACAATATACCCACGGCCAACAACCATTTCCAATCTATTAGCGAAATAATTTTTTCTTGACTTTTTTGTATAGTTTGATATCGTTTATCTGCCAGTAGTTGACTAATTAATGTTTCAGAATTAGCGATTGGATAAAATGACCCTTTTGACGCATTAGCCAATTTTTTTAGATCTTTAGTATTAGCTGTGGTCATCTGTTGTTCAATATTATATGGTAAAACTGTAAAAGCTCCATGCTTCGTTAATTTTTTTTCATTGTCGCTCACGGAAAAAATATAATCATCAGATTGTAAATTACTTAGAATAACTTCATAATGGTAATTTTTTAAAGTGAATGGAAATTTTTTGGTTTCATTGGTTCTTTTGTTTTTTAATGATAAAGTCAAATTCTCATTTTTGTCAAATATATAATTCGCATCAAAAAATTGTGCTTTTATAATGGCATCTTTATTCGTGTAAATAAAAGGTAAATAGTCTATTTCAATGCGATTGTATTTTTTTGTTGATGATAAATATTGAATAATCTTATTAAAGAAATTATCAAATTTCAAGAATGAACCTTCTCTAATATGGCTTTGCATTCTCCATTTCCAACTGTTTTCTCCAAAAAGCACGGCTCCTCTCCTATTTTGATCAGAAAAAGTGCTCCATAAAGGATTTTTAGTCGAAAAATTTGAAATATTCTGGAAGAGTATTGTTTGAAAAGGTACAGAGAAATCAATTTCTCCAAAATAATCATCTAAGGGACTAAAATCTGAAAAGCCTATATCTTCTATCACAAATTCGTTATAATCCAGATTGAATTCAGGTGCATAATATTCTGTTTTATTAATGTTCTTTTTAGTAAAATAACCTTGTGCTTTATTTAAAAAATTCCAATCTGTTGCAGTGCCTGTTATTGTAAAGTAATTCACTTTCTCCCGTTCAATATCAGTAAATATTTTAGTAAATTTACTACTGGGTTGATAAATTATAATCAATTGATAATCTTTATATTGATGGTTTTTAGTTAAATTGTTTTCTACAAAAACGGTATGTTGTTTGTTAGATAGAATTATTCGTTTTAACATACTGATATCGGGATGATTTATATCACTTAATATCAAAATTTTAGCTTGTTCATTTACAACTTCTATGCTAAAATTCTTTCGATTGTTTATTTTGTTCTTTTCCTTATTTAGTGTAGAAATCCTACAGCTATAATTTTGTACGCCTACCGCATTTGCAGGTAAATTAAATTGTATTTTTTTGGATGATTTTTTTTTAGAAAATTGAAGTGCTTTTTTATAGACAAGCTTATTATTACTATAGATAGTTATTGTCTGGTCTACATCAATATCTCCATCGTATTGTACAAATATTTCAACAGGGAATTTATTATTTAAAGTAGTGTAAGCGTTTACATTGATTTGATTTATTATTAAATCATCATATTGTATTGTGTCACCTACTATCACAGGATATACAGGTTGTTTAGAATTGTAGTAGGTATAATTATTTCCTTGTGTTTGTATGCCATCCGTTATTAAAATTGAAGGAGCAACCTGCTCTTTATATAATATTCCTAAAGATTTAAGAGCATTTATTATATTGGTTTCTGAATTATTATAAGTAAAAGTATCCTGTAGGTATAAATCGTCCCCAAAAGCGTAATAATTGACGTTAAATTTCTCGTTAATGGAGGTATTAGATTTCAATTGATCAACCATTGTATTGATATGCACTTGCTCTTTTGCATAGGCTATTGAAGATGAATTATCAATTAACACATTGAGTGCAGGTTTAATATTTTTGTATTCGTTGGACTTAAATTTCGGGTTAATTAAAAGCACAAACAAGGTGAAAATGGATAAAAAACGTAATAATGCCAGTAAAAATATTGTGTTACTTTTATCTTTTACCTTATAGAAATATTGAAAAAAAACCATCAAAATTGCAATGATGGCGGCTGATAATAATAATAAAATGATATTAGATGTCATTTATTGATCTAAGAATTATGTTAACATACCTCCGTCAACATTTAGAGTTTGTCCGGTAACATATGTAGAAAGTTCCGATGCTAAAAACAGGCAAGCATTGCCAATATCCTCAGGGGAACCTCCTCTTTTTAAGGGTATAGCTTCACGCCATCCTTTAACTGTTTCTTCAGGTAAGGCTCCAGTCATTTCGGTTTCAATAAATCCCGGTGCTACCGCATTACAACGAATATTCCTTGAACCTAATTCAAGGGCTATAGATTTTGTAAAACCCAGAATACCGGCTTTAGAAGCGGCATAATTAGACTGACCGGCATTGCCTTTAATACCCACAACAGAGCTCATGTTAATTATAGAACCAGATCTTTGCTTCATCATTGGCTTAATTACTGCCTTAGTCAAGTTAAAAACAGATTTTAAATTAACTTCTATAACTTTATCAAAATCTTCTTCTGAGATTCTCAATAAAAGATTATCCTTGGTTATACCAGCATTATTTATCAAAACATCTATAGTACCAAATTCAGCTATAACATCAGTAGCCAATTGCTGAGCGGCCTCAAAGTCTGCCGCATTAGATTGAAAACCTTTGGCTTTTACGCCATAAGATTGCAATTCTTTCTCTAAAGCATTGGCGGCATCTACAGATGCATTATATGTAAAAGCTATATGAGAGCCATTTTTAGCAAAGACTTCTGCTATCCCTTTACCTATACCTCTTGAAGCTCCGGTGATTAATGTTGTTTTGTTTTTTAGTAATTCCATATGATGTTTATTAGTGAGTCAATACACAAAACGAATGTGATTGTAAAGTAAAATCAAAGATAAGAAATTAGTTTCTTTTTTCTAGTAACCTGAGTTCAACTTAAAATTTACTTTATTAGGATTTCCTTCGGATTTGATTAATTTTTTCTAATTTTCACCATTTTTTTTCAAACTAACCAGTAAGTCTTTCTAAAATTTAACTTCAAATTGAATATAAATTCATCTAAACTGTAAACAAATTTTAAGTTGAACTCAGGTTAGATATAAAAAAAGCCCATTTGATATTTTCAAATAGGCTTTTCCATATATACTAGTATTTTATTTTTTTAATACTTCAGCTACTTTTAAACCTATTTCAGCCGGAGAATCTACAACGTGAATACCATTCTCTGCTAAAATTGCCATTTTTGCTTGGGCCGTATCATCTGCACCGCCTACAATAGCTCCAGCATGCCCCATGGTTCTACCTTTTGGAGCAGTTTGCCCTGCAATAAAACCTATAACGGGTTTTCTATTACCATCTGCTTTAATCCACCTTGCTGCATCAGCTTCAAGTTGACCACCAATTTCACCAATCATTACTATACATTCCGTATCATCATCATTCATTAATAATTCTACAGCCTCTTTTGTTGTAGTACCTATAATTGGATCACCACCAATACCAATGGCTGTTGTAATACCTAATCCTTGCTTTACAACTTGGTCAGCCGCTTCATAAGTTAATGTACCTGATTTAGAAATAATACCTACACGGCCTTTTTCAAAAACAAAACCAGGCATAATTCCTACTTTGGCTTCTCCCGGAGTAATTACACCCGGACAATTAGGACCAATTAACCTACAATCTCTATCGGCAATATATGCTTTTACTTTAACCATATCTGCCACTGGAATACCTTCTGTTATACATATAATTACTTTGATCCCTCCTTCAGCTGCTTCCATAATAGCATCAGCAGCAAATGCAGGCGGTACAAATATTATACTGGTATCTGCTTTGGCATTTTCTACAGCTTCTGCAACCGTATTAAAAACTGGTTTGTCTAAATGTGTCTGACCTCCTTTTCCAGGTGTTACTCCACCAACTACATTGGTTCCATAGGCTATCATTTGTGTAGCGTGAAACGTTCCTTCACCACCAGTAAAACCTTGTACAATTACTTTTGAATTCTTATTTACTAAAACACTCATTATAAATTTATGTTATTAAGTTAATTGCTCTTTTTTTATTTACTACAAAAGTAAATCTTAGCTTTTACTTTAAGAAATATTTATCGCTAAATATTATTCACTTTTGCAATAATTTCCGGGAGCACCTTTAATCCTGCCATTTCTCTATATTTTTTTCTTGCTTCATCACAAGGAGAGCCAAAATATGTTTTACCTCCTTCCAGATTTCTACCCACACCGGATTGTGCATAAACAACAGCACCTCTTCCTATGGTAACACCACTAATTACCCCAACTTGACCCCAAAGTGTAACTTCATCTTCTAATACTGTGCAGCCTGCAATTCCAACGTGAGAGGCTAATAAACATTTTTTACCAATAACAGTATCGTGTGCAATTTGTACTTGATTATCGATTTTTGTACCTTCTTTTATAATGGTATTTCCGGTTACACCTCTATCTATAGTACATGATGCACCTATATCAACATTATCTTCAATAATTACACTACCACAGGATACTAATTTATCATAACCTTCAGGACGATTTTTATAGTAAAAAGCATCGGCTCCTAATACGGTACCCGCATGGATAGTAACATTATTTCCTATAAAACAATCATCGTAGATAACAACATTAGGATGTATCATACAATTATTACCAATGGTAACATTATTACCAACAAATACATTGGGTTGTATAACTGTATCTTCCCCTATTTTTGCCGTTTCAGCAAGGGCATTTTTCGCGTTTTTAAAAGGCTTGAAAAAACTTGCTAATTTGCTAAAATCTCTAAACGGGTCATCAGAAATTAATAAAACCTTGCCCTCCGGACATTTTACTTTTTTATTGATCAAAATAACCGATGCAGCTGAATTTAAAGCTTTATCATAATATTTTGGATGGTCTACAAAAACAATATCGCCAGCTTCAACTACATGAATTTCATTCATCCCATAAATAGAAAAAAAATCTTCTCCAATATATTCACTTTCAATAAGTTCTGATATTTCTTTTAAAGTATAAGGTTTAGGAAATTTCATTTTATAGAATGCTAATTTTCAATCAATTTAAATGAATTATTAATACTCTCAAAAGTATTTTCATATTTGTCTAATCTATCTAATAAGGTCCAGTTCATTACCAAATATAAATGCTCTTTGCCTTCAAAATAACCTACTATATAACCTATATTTTGTCCTTCCACTGTGCCTTTCATTTTTATTTGTCGAGCATTGTATCCATTAATTTTTGTCAAACCATAAGCATCCATTTTATTAATATCAACATTGGCTTCAAAAAATTTTGTTTGGGCTTGACTGTAATTTTCTATTACAGATATTTCATCGTCATATTCATTTAGTTCTTTAAAGTAATTCACAAAATCTTGTTTGTTTTCATGAATAACGACAGTATAGGTTTCTTTATAAATATTTGCATACTGCAATGAAGCTTCATCATTTAATGATTTCATTTCTTTCATATAATTGGGAACTGAAAGCTTATAAATAGGGTCAACAGTTATCTCTTTATATTCACTATCTGATAAGTTTTCTATAGAAGTATTGTTAGCCGACTTTAACGCCTCACTAATAATTTCTTTACAGGATATTAAACTTAATAATACCAATATAAACCATAGTTTTTTCATGTAATTATTCTTTTACTCTTTCTTGATAAGTACCTTTTTCAGTTTCAATTTTAATTTTATTACCTTCATTAATAAATAATGGAACATTAACACTTGCCCCAGTTTCAACAGTTGCAGGTTTAGTGGCATTGGTTGCAGTATTACCTTTAATACCAGGCTCAGTATGTGTTACTTCTAAAATAACGCTTGCAGGCATTTCTACAGACAATGGTAATTCATCTTCAGCCCTAACTACCACTGTTAATATTTCTCCCTCTTTCATAAGATCTGGACTGTCTAAAAAATCTTTTTCCAAAGAAATTTGAGAATAATCGTCATTATTCATAAAGTGATAGGTAGTGTCACCTTCTTTATATAAATATTGATATTTACGAGTTTCTACTCTAACTTCATCAATTTTATGTCCTGCCGAAAAGGTATTGTCAAGTACTTTTCCATTCGTAAGACTTTTTAATTTAGTACGAACAAATGCAGGCCCTTTACCAGGTTTAACATGTTGAAATTCAACAACTTTAAAAGTGTCATTATTGTAGATGATACAAAGTCCTTTTTTAATATCTGATGTATTTGCCATTTAAAAATTTTAATTTTTTATAATTTTATATTCCGCTTGAATAACCTTTCATAATTCCTCTTTGAGAATTGCGGATAAATGTAATGATTTGATCTCTTTCCGGTGTTGCTTCAAGCTCTGCTTCAATAATTTCTAAAGCCTGAGTGGTGTTATTATTTTGTTGATATAATATTCTATAGATATATTGAATCTCTCTAATTTTTTCAGAAGTAAATCCACGTCTTCTAAGGCCGATTGAATTAATTCCAACATAAGATAATGGTTCTTTTGCTGCTTTGGTAAATGGAGGCACATCTTTACGCACTAATGATCCACCCGAAATCATGGCATGATCACCAATATGTATAAACTGATGTATGGCAGCTAATCCACCAATTATAGCATACTCTCCAATAACAACATGTCCTGCCAATGCTACACCGTTTACAATAATAGAATGATTTCCTAAAATACAATCATGAGCGATATGTGCCGTGGCCATGATCAGACAATTTTCTCCGATTTCAGTTTTACCATAAGCTTTTGTACCTCTATTAATGGTAACACATTCTCGAATTGTAGTATTATCTCCAATAGTTACTAAAGAATCTTCATCTTCGAATTTTAAATCTTGAGGAATGGCGGAAATTACTGCACCTGGAAAAATTCTACAATTTTTCCCAATTCTAGCCCCTTCCATAATGGTAACGTTAGAACCTATCCATGTTCCGGACCCAATTGTCACATTATTATGAATGGTGGTAAATGGTTCAACTACAACGTTTGTGGCTATTTTTGAGCCTGGATGAATATATGCTAATGGTTGATTCATGTCTATTCTGTTCTTTTAACTATTTGTGCCATTAATTGAGCTTCAACTACCAATTTATTATTTGCATAACCATAGGCTTGCATATGACAAATACCTCTTCTGATAGGTTCCATCAATTCTGCTTTAAAAATTAAGGTATCACCAGGTAGCACTTTTCTTTTAAATTTGACATTATCCATTTTCATAAAATAAGTCAAATAATTTTCAGGATCGGGTACAGTACTCAATACTAAAATACCTCCTGTTTGAGCCATTGCCTCAACTTGTAACACACCGGGCATAACTGGTGCTCCCGGAAAATGACCTATAAAAAAATCTTCATTCATAGTCACATTTTTCATTCCTACAACGGTTTTTTCAGTCAACTCTAAAATCCTGTCAATCAATAAAAACGGAGGCCTATGTGGCAAAATTTGCATAATTTGACCAATATCCATCAATGGTGGTAAGCTCAAATCATATTCCGGAACATTATTTCTTTTTTCTATCTTTATTATTTTAGATAATTTTTTTGCAAATTGTGTATTTACACCATGTCCGGGTTTATTGGCAATTACTTTTCCTTTAATTTTTATACCAACCAATGCTAAATCTCCTATCACGTCTAATAATTTATGCCTAGCTGCCTCATTAGGATAATGTAGTGTTAGATTGTCTAAAATACCATTTGGTTTAACAGTAATATTGTCTTTTTTAAAAGCTTTCCTCAATTTTTTCATTGTTTCAGGAGAGATTTCATTATCTACATAAACAATGGCGTTATTTAAATCTCCACCTTTAATTAAGTTATTATCTAATAACATTTCAATTTCATGTAAAAAGCTAAAGGTTCTGGCTTCGGATATTTCTTTTTTAAAATCTGAAATATTCTTTAAAGTTGCATTTTGCGTACCTAAGACTTTTGTTCCAAAATCAACCATAGTGGTTACCTCATAATGATCTGAAGGCATCAAAATTATTTCACTACCGGTAGTTTCGTCTTTATAAGATATTATATTTTTAACCACATACTCTTCTATATCAGCATTTTGATCTTGAATACCCGCATTTTCTAAAGCATCAACAAAATATTTAGAAGAACCATCCATGATTGGAGGTTCCGGTGCGTCTAATTCTATACAAATATTATCTATGCCCATGCCCACAATTGCAGCCAATACATGCTCCGAAGTGTGGATCCTAACCCCATTCTTTTCAAGATTTGTACCACGCTGGGTATCAACAACATATTCGGCTTTTGCTTCTATAATAGGATTTCCTTCCAAATCTACTCTAGTAAAGGTAACTCCATAATTTTCCGGAGCTGGTTTAAAAGTCAAAGTAACTTGTTTACCTGTATGCAGACCCACACCTGATAGTGAGACTTTTTTTTGAATGGTTTTTTGTTTAGTTGTCATTTATTTTTGAACATTTAATTTTTTCTCTAATGCATTAATTTCATCAACCAATTTAGGTAAATTTTTAAAATGCACATAGGATTTATTATAATCTGAATATGGTAATGCCGGACTGCCTTGCACTATTTCATTATCTTTTAAGTTACGGCCAATACCGGATTGTGCTTGGATGCGCACATTATCACCAATTTTTAGATGTCCAACTATACCTACCTGTCCGCCTATAAGGCAATTTTTTCCAATCTTCGAAGAACCTGCAATACCAGTTTGAGCTGCAATTACCGTATTCTCTCCAATCTCAACATTATGAGCAATTTGAATTTGATTATCTAATTTTACGCCTTTTTTAATAATGGTAGATCCTAATGTAGCTCTATCTATTGTTGTTCCTGAACCAACATCTACATTGTCTTCTAAGATAACATTCCCGGTTTGTGGAATTTTATTATATACACCATTTTCACTTGGTGCAAATCCAAATCCATCACAACCAATAATAGCACCGGAATGAATAAAACAGCTTTTACCAATGATAGAGTCTGCATAAATCTTGGCTCCAGCATATATACAGGAACCATCTTGAATAACAACATTATCTCCAATATAAACATTTGGATATATTTTCACATTATTACCAATAGATACATTATTACCCAGATAAGAGAAAGCACCTAGATAAACATCTTTACCAATGGTTGCCGATTCACTTATAAAACTTGGTTGTTCAATGCCTGTCTTATTTGACTTCGCTTGATTGTAAAATTCTAATAACTTAGAAAATGCTTCATAGGAGTCATGCACCTTGATCAAGGTTGCAGAAATATCCTTTTCTGAACTAAAGCTTTTATTTACAATTACTACAGATGCATTGGTAGAATATAAAAAAGGTTCGTATTTAGGGTTTGATAAAAAAGTTAATGACCCTTTGTCACCTTCTTCTATCTTAGAAAGTTTATGAACTTCTTCAAGTGGGTTACCTATAATTTCTCCTTGAAGAATTTCTGAGATTTGCTTAGCTGTAAATTTCATTATTGCAAAAATATAAAAAAAAGTACTATGCTCTTGAATTAAAACTAATTCATTATAAAAAGAATTTCATTATTGTGAGCTAATATTCCTTATTTTGGAAAAAAAACAAAATGTTTAACGACAGGTTTTGTTAAGGCCAGTAAATTTAAATGATCTGATGCTTTTGTGATATCTTTAATTTCATCGTTTTTATATAAAATATTAATGGAATTATCATTTAGATTATACGCCTGATTTTCTATGGTGCCAATATTTACAAAATAATCAATATTAGTTTCATTGAATTCCGATCTGTTGAGTGCGAGCTTTCGCAATTCGTTTAATTCTTTTTCCGAATACTTTTCATCTCTAATAGATATTTTTGGTAATTTTCTATTTAATATTGATGTACATAAAGACGATAGTATAAAATCTGGCTCATGCTTCCAAAGTTTAAGTGCCATAATAATATCAGCATCATCAATTTCAGAAAAAGCTTCTAGTTGTTGTTGATTAAAACTTTTATCTTCCTTAACTGATAAAAATAATTTTAATGGATCACTACAAGGTAAATCAACTCCGTTCACTACTAGTTCTTTAGCTCTTTTTAATGAGTTAACTAATATATAATCAGCTACTAAACTGGTTTTATGTAAATAAACCATCCAATACATTAAACGCCGAGCAACAATGAATTTTTCTACTGAATATATTCCTTTCTCTTCAACCACTAAATTATTATCAACCACAGTAAGCATAGAAATGATACGTTCTGCATTGATATTACCTTCACTCACCCCTGTATAAAAACTATCTCGTTTTAAATAATCTAGTCTGTCAATATCTAATTGACTAGAAATAAGTTGATTTAAAAACTGCCTGTGATAATTTCCCTTAAAAATATCGATTGCCAAATCCAACTTCCCTGAAAATTCTATATTGAGTTGTTGCATAAAGAGTAAAGAAATCTCTTCATGTTTGATATTTGTTACTAAACTATGCTCTAATGTATGAGAAAATGGACCATGGCCAATATCGTGCAATAAAATAGCAATTAAAAGTGCTTCTTCTTCCTCTTTCGAAATTAATATCGTCTTCCTTTTTAACACATTTATGGTTTTTTGCATTAAATACATCGCTCCAATAGCATGTTCAAACCGTGTATGATGGGCACCAGGATACACAAAATAGGATAAACCCATTTGAGAAATACGCCTTAACCGTTGAAAATTAGGGTGTTCAATAATATCGAAAATTAATTCCGTTGGAATATTAATAAATCCGTAAATTGGGTCGTTAAAAATTTTAAATTTGTTCAATCAAATAATATTAAATTATAACACAAAAATAGACGTTTAATTTTTAATCTACATATAATACGGAATGAATGCAATTAAAATACTTTGGGTTGATGATGAAATTGAATTATTAAAACCTCATATATTATTTCTTGAGAAAAAAAATTATAATGTAACCACTTGTAATAATGGTGCTGATGCTATTGATAATGTAGATGATGGCAATTATGATGTCGTTTTTTTAGATGAAAATATGCCTGGAATTTCAGGTATAGAAACACTTACTCAGATTAAGGCAAAATTACCTAATCTTCCTATAGTGATGATAACAAAAAGTGAAGAGGAATATATTATGGAAGAGGCTATTGGTTCTAAAATAGCCGATTATCTGATTAAACCTGTCAACCCGAATCAGATTTTGTTAAGTTTAAAAAAGAATTTAGACCATTCTAGATTGGTATCAGAAAAGACCACTTCTACGTACCAGCAAGAGTTTAGAAAAATATCATTAGACCTAGCAATGGTCAATACCTTTGATGAATGGATAGCCTTATACAAAAAATTAGTACACTGGGAAATCCAATTGGAATCTATCGCAGATCCTGGAATGATAGAGATATTGGAAAGCCAAAAAGAAGAGGCTAATTCTCAATTTTTTAAATTTATCCAAAAAAATTATCAAGGGTGGTTTGAAGGTGAAGATAAACCATTATTATCTCAAGATTTATTTAGTCAAATTATTGCTCCACAATTAAGTAAGAATCAAGGTACATTATTAATTGTTATTGACAACTTAAGGTTAGATCAATTGCGTGTTCTAGAACCAATAATTAATACGCATTATAAAAACGAAGAAGAACTATCATTCTTTAGTATTTTACCAACTGCAACACAATATGCAAGAAATGCTATTTTTTCAGGTTTAACACCTTTAGAAATGTCGAAAAAACATCCGGATTATTGGAAAAATGACACAGATGAAGGTGGTAAGAATTTATTTGAAAATGAATTTTTAACGGCTCAAATAAAACGACTAAATTTGGATATTAAGCATGAATATTACAAAATTACAAGTCTAAATAAAGGCCGTGAATTGGCTGATAATTTTGGTGCAATTAAAGAAAATGACCTTACAGTTGTAGTTTATAATTTTGTAGATATGCTTTCGCATTCTAGAACAGAAATGGAAATGATTAAAGAATTAGCTAGTGATGATAAAGCTTATCGATCACTAACTTTAAGCTGGTTTAAAAATTCTCCTTTACTAGAAATGATACAAAAAGCTCAGGAATTAGGGTTAAAATTAATTATTACCACAGATCATGGCACTATAAACACTAAAAAGCCTACTAAAATTGTTGGAGAAAAAAGTATTAGTGCTAATTTGAGATATAAAACAGGTAGAAGTTTGACTTTTAATGATAAGGATGTCTTTGCTGTAAAAAAACCTGAAGATATTCATTTACCTTCTATTCATATGAGTAGTTCTTTTGTGTTTGCCAAAGAAGATTGCTTCTTTGCCTATCCTAATAATTACAATCATTATGTTAAATATTATAAAAACACATATCAGCATGGGGGAATCTCCTTAGAAGAAATGATTATTCCTTGTGTAATTATGCAACCTAAATAAAATAGTAATCATTCTAAAATAAAACTAGTTTCTGAAAATTCAAAATATTAACAATTTCTTCCTTTTTGTTATAAAAAATTGATAATTTTATAACAGCTATTTGTTATAAAATGCTCAAATTTGCAGCTAAATTTTTTAACTATGAAAAAGCATAATTTTACAGCAGGACCTTGTATATTACCACAACAAGTGTTAAAACAAGCCTCAGAAGCGGTTTTAAACTTTAATAACGACAATTTATCGCTTATAGAAATGTCGCATAGAAGTGCTCCAGTTGTTGCGATAATGGAAAAAGCTAGAGCATTAGTTTTAGAATTATTAGATCTGGAAAATAAAGGATATTCAGTATTGTTTTTGCAAGGTGGTGCCAGTCTAGAATTTTTAATGACTCCTTATAACTTATTGAAAATTAACGGTAAAGCAGCTTATTTAGATACAGGTGCTTGGAGTTCTAAAGCCATAAAAGAAGCAAAGCTTTTTGGAGACATTGAAGTTGTTGCATCGTCAAAAGACAAGAACTACAACTATATTCCTAAAGGATTTACCATTGAAAATGATGTTGATTATTTTCATTGCACTAGTAATAATACTATTTATGGTACCCAAATAAAATCATTTCCTAAAGCAGCAGGTCTTTTGGTTTGTGACATGAGTTCAGATATTTTTTCGCGTAAACTAGATTTCTCTCAATTTGATTTGATCTATGCAGGTGCTCAGAAAAATATGGGCCCGGCGGGAACAACATTGGTAGTCATTAAAGAAGATGTTTTAGGAAACACAGGAAGACAAATCCCATCAATGTTAGATTATCGAATCCATATTGCCAAAGATAGTATGTTTAACACACCTTCTGTATTTGCGGTTTATGTATCTATGCTCACCTTACAATGGTTAAAAGATTTAGGTGGTGTTGAAGCTATTGAAAAAATTAATCAGGCAAAGGCAGATTTATTATATAATGAAATTGATAATAATCCATTATTTGATGGGGCTGCTATAAAAGAGGACAGATCAAATATGAATGCTACGTTCTTATTAACCGATGAGGGTCTAAAGGAGAAATTCGACAAGTTGTGTAAAGATGCAGGTATAGTTGGTATTAACGGGCATAGGTCTGTAGGGGGTTATAGGGCTAGTATGTATAATGCCTTATCTATAGAAAGTGTGGAAGTATTAGTTAATGTAATGAAAGAATTAAATAAATAAATTTGATACAATGAAAGTATTAGCAAATGACGGAATAGCGAACAGTGGTGTATTGGCATTAGAAAGTGCGGGATATAAAGTAGATCTAACTACTGTTGCACAAGAACAATTGGTAGATTATATCAATAATAATGAAATTGCGGTATTGTTGGTAAGAAGTGCAACAAAAGTGCGAAAAGATATTATAGACGGCTGTGTTTCATTAAAGATTATTGGTCGCGGAGGTGTGGGTATGGACAATATTGATGTTGAATATGCTAAATCTAAAGGATTACATGTAATTAACACACCTGCAGCATCTTCACATTCGGTAGCTGAGTTGGTTTTTGCTCATCTTTTTGGCATGGTACGTTTTTTACATGATTCTAATAGAAATATGCCTTTAGATGGCGATTCTAAGTTTAAAGATCTTAAAAAAGCATATGCTAAAGGAGCAGAATTAAAAGGAAAAACTTTAGGTGTTTTAGGTTTTGGTCGTATTGGACAAGCCACAGCTAAAGTAGCATTGGCCGTAGGTATGAAAGTAATTGCTTATGATCCATTTATAGATACTGCTGATTTGACTTTAGATTTTTATGATGGACAAACAGTAACTTTTAAGATCAATACTATTTCTAAAGAGGATGTACTTGCACAATCTGACTTTGTTACTTTACATGTTCCTGCACAAAAGGATTATGTTATGGCAAGTGAAGAATTTAATATGATGAAAGATGGAGCTTGCTTAGTTAATGCAGCTCGTGGCGGTGTTATTGATGAAGTTGCTCTAGTTGCTGCCTTAGAGAGTGGAAAAATTTCAAATGCTGCTTTAGATGTATTTGAGAATGAGCCTGCTCCTGAAGTACAATTACTAATGAACCCGAACCTTTCTTTAACGCCACATATTGGTGCCGCTACCAATGAAGCTCAAGAAAGAATTGGAAGTGAGTTAGCTAGCCAAATCATTGAAATATTAGGCTAAAAATGGCTATTGTAAAACCTTTTTGTGCCGTGAGAGCTAAGCGAGATAAAGTTGCCTTGGTTTCTTCCCGGTCTTATGAGGCTTACTCTCCAGCAGAATTAGGTGCACAATTAGATTTTAATCCATTTTCATTTCTACATATTATAAGTCCAAGTTACAAGGATCAACAAGAAATGTCAAATGACCAACGTTTTCAACTTATCCATGATAAATATATTGAATTTAAAGAACTTAATCATTTTTCTAAGGACAGCTCTCCTGCATTTTATATCTATAAAAAAGTAACTCAAAATTATTCATGCTGTGGTATTATCGCCACAACAAGTGCAGCGGATTATGCAAATAATATGATCAAAAAGCATGAAGATACTTTACATAAAAGAGAAGTGTTATTTGAAAAATATTTAAAAACAACAGGCTTTAATGCAGAGCCTGTGTTACTTACATTTCCTGATAATACTAAGATTGCATCAATCTTATCTAAGTATCAAAACGAAAGAGCAGAATACGAATTTACAACGGAAAATTATAAGACACATTATTTGTGGAAAGTAGATTGTTTGGATGAAATTTTAACCATTCAGCATGAATTTGATAGCATGAATGCTATCTATATAGCTGACGGGCATCATAGAACAGCTTCCTCCTACTTATTAGCCGAAGATTTGAAAAGTGAAAATCCTTTACATAATGGTCAAGAGGATTATAATTTTTTTATGAGTTATTTAATTCCAGAGTCTGATTTACAAATACATGAGTTTAACAGATTGATAAAGGATTTAAATGGTTTAACTAAACTTCAGTTCTTAGAAAAATTAGAAGTCTGGTTTAGAATTCAAAATAGAGGATCAGTATTGTATAAACCATCAAAAAAACATCATTTTAGTATGTATTTAGATGGTGACTTTTACTCGCTCTATCTAAGAAAGGAGACTTATGAAATTGATAATCCATTGAGTGATTTAGATCCACAATTGCTATTTACAACTGTTTTACAACCAATTTTAGATATTCACGATTTACGAAATGATAAACGTATAGATTATGCCCATAGTGAAAAAGGAGCCATTCATTTAAAAAGCAGTGTTGATTCAGGTAAATATAAAGTGGCCTTTGGATTGTTTCCAATAACCATTACTCAATTAAAAGCTGTGGCGGATGCCGGACTTAAAATGCCTCCTAAGAGCACTTATATTTTACCCAAATTAAGAAGTGGTTTAACCATTTATGAATTTTAGTGTAACCCTTAAATTTCAATTTTAATACGATCGGAAACCAATGAACATCGCAAATAACCTAAAGCAAATCAAATCAAAATTACCTAAACATGTTACTTTGGTTGCTGTTACTAAGACAAAATCTGTACAAACAATTTTAGAAGCATATGATGCCGGTCAACGAATTTTTGGAGAAAATAAAATTCAGGAAATGGTTGATAAATTTGAGACCTTACCGAAAGATATAAAATGGCATATGATTGGTCATTTACAGCGAAATAAGGTGAAGTATATGGCTCATTTTGTCGATTTAATCCATGGTGTAGATAGCTTTAAAACTTTAAAAGAAATTAATAAACAAGCTCTTAAACAAGATAGGGTGATCAATTGTTTGCTACAGGCCAAAATTGCCAAAGAAGAAACAAAGTTTGGTATGTCATTTAATGAAATTAAAGATCTTTTAAGTTCAGATGCAGTTAAAGATCTTACGCATATACATATTACGGGATTAATGGGGATGTCTACTTTTACAGCGGATATTAAACAGATAAGAAATGAATTCAGTAATTTGAATACATTTTTCGATCAACTTAAAATTAAACATCCAACTCTGCAAACACTTTCCATGGGGATGAGTGGAGATTACCCTATTGCTGTAGCTAATGGTAGTACTATGGTTAGGGTTGGAAGTGCTATTTTTGGAAGTAGATAAATTTTTAATAATGTTTAGTTCGAGTTCAAATTGGTAATAGACCAAAATGTTTCGTTATATTTGATTCTACAAATCTATATCTAACATGAGGCCTTATATTTTAGCAGAAACCAATTGGAAAACCATTAAAAATACTGAATTTGAACTAGCAGTGTTACCTTGGGGAGCTACAGAGGCACATAATTACCATTTGCCTTACGCAACAGATAATATTGAAGCCGACTTTATTGCTGCAGCATCTGCTGGAATTGCCTGGAATAAAGGTGCTAAGCTAATTGTACTGCCTACTATTCCATTTGGTGTAAATACTGGTCAATCTGATATTTTACTGGATATTAATTTAAATCCATCCACGCAATTTGATATTCTATCTGATGTTATTGAAACACTAAATAGGCAAGGTATTTATAAATTGATGGTATTTAACAGTCATGGAGGAAATAACTTAAAAGGTATTATTCGTGAATTGGGACTCAAATTCCCAAAGATGTTTATTTGCATTTCTAATTGGTTTAAATTACCAGAAAAAAATATTTTTTTTGACGAACCCGGAGACCATGCAGACGAAATGGAAACGAGCCTTTTATTATATCTTAAACCTGAACTTGTATTACCAAAAGAAACTTGGGGAGCCGGTAAAGAAAAAAAGAATAAAATTAAAGCCTTTACAGAAGGTTGGGTATGGACAGAACGTAAATGGTCGCAAATAAGCGAAGATACAGGTGTTGGGAATCCGAAATTAGCGACAAAAGAAAAGGGAGAACGTTTTTTTAAAGCGGTTACTCAAAAAATGGGTGATCTACTTTATGAGATTAGCAAAGCTGATATTGATGATTTGTATGCATAAATTATTAATATTACGTTTTTTATCTATTAATTTTTATATTTAAACCCCTTTTGCATTTTGAGTTATACAGCTTCCTTAATGTAGTTCGAGTTATTTTTTATAATTTTTTTATATCGTATATTTCACTTGAATGGACAGAATTTATCAAAATGCACAACGGGTATTTTAAACTTGTTTAGATCACTAATTATCAGTTGAAATGAAAAAAATACTATTCTCTATCTTATTGTTTGGGTTGCCTATATCTCTGTATGCTCAAACCACTAATTATGATATAAAACTTAATGTAAATTATTATAGCGATTCTATTAACCTAGCTGACGATTACACAAATGAACGCTGTGTTTTAGATATCTATTATCCTGAAAATAGTAAAAATTATGCAACCATTGTCTGGTTTCATGGAGGTGGATTGACCGGTGGTAACAAAGAAATCCCTGCAGAATTAAAAGAAAAAGGCGTCTGTATTATTGCTGTTAATTATAGATTGTATCCTAAAGTAAAAGCTCCAACTTATATTGAAGATGCTGCAGCAGCAGTGAGTTGGGTGTTTCATAATATTGAGGATTTAGGTGGTGATCCTTCTTTAATTTTTGTTTCCGGTCATTCAGCCGGAGGCTATTTGGCAAGTATGATTGGTTTGGATAAATCATATTTAAAAAAACATAATATTGATGCAAATGATATAGCCGGATTGATTCCATTTAGCGGACATACCATTACTCATTTTACAGTTAGAAAAGAAAATGGTATTCCCGGTACACAGCCTGTAGTTGATAATTTTGCTCCACTCTATCATGTTCGTTCAGATGCTCCTCCTCTATTGTTAGTTACGGGTGACAGAAAATTGGAATTACTGGGTAGATATGAGGAAAATGCATATCTCATGCGAATGATGAAAGTAGTTGGACATCAAAGAACTAAAATATACGAGTTAGATGGATATGGACATAATATGACCAAAGCAGCTTTTCCTTTATTATTAAAAGAGGTCCAAAGTATTAAAGAGGAAAAAAAAAGTAAATAGTCTCTGTTAAAAATTAAATATATTTTTATTCATTATTTAGTACATGGCATTTAAAAAATTAAAATATTGGTTTGATAGAGAGTTGGCCATACTTTTATCCGAAAAAATAATCAATGTCAAATCAGATTTTGAAAAGGATAAATT
>Ga0209633_10001805_pt1 | contig 21453 bp, 21 predicted proteins | sample Cruoilmetagenom1_FD_187290 | JGI IMG/M metagenome (GOLD analysis project Ga0209633, IMG submission 187290) | Oil polluted marine microbial communities from Coal Oil Point, Santa Barbara, California, USA - Sample 1 (SPAdes) (version 2) | ecosystem: Environmental > Aquatic > Marine > Oil seeps ... | reverse complement strand
CCATGTGCTATAATCTGTATCGAAGTCCAGGGATAATTGCGTCAAATTCAGAAAAATAGAGCAAAACAGTACGAAGAACAAAGCTGTATTGATCAAAAAAAAGAAAATAAAACCTGAAATCAAGAATAAATCATAAAATTAATTTTCAAATTAAGGAGCTAAAAATAATGGGGCATATTGCAACGGTCTTAATTTTTCGATCTCTAAAAAGAAAAATGTAAAAGGGAAATTTGGTGTATCAATCTACAACGTGTACAATCAAAAAAATCTTTTGAATAGAGAGTATATTACGAGTACCATCTTTGGAAACGAACTACAAGTTCGTGATCGCTATTCATTAGAATTTAACCCTAATATATTTTTCAGGATGTCTTTATAGCTGTAAGTAGTTCTACAAATAATAAAACCCCATTAAAATTAATTAACGAGGTTTTACATCAAAAGTGAAAATTTATAATCAGTTTAGGTAAATATGATCTGTGTTCTATCTCCATCACACAATTCATAAAACTGACCTATGGTTAAGATGTCTGAAACTTCATCAGATAAATCATCTTTAGTTAATTTAAACATATCAATAGCGAGTTTACAAGCATAGATTTCACCACCTCCTGCAGTAATCATTTCTAAGAATTCATCAACTGGCGGCATATCTAACTCTTCCATTTGTTTACGCATCATACTTGAAACTGCAGATTCTACACCTGGTAGACCTCCAAGTACGGTTGGGAAAGGTAAGCCACCTGGCATACGCATCGCTGGATTACCAGTAGTTGCCGTATGTAATTGATTCATTGTTTTTTTGGTTATACCATCTAGACCAAAAAATGTAAAAAATACTTTGGTTTCGATTCCTTCCATTACGGCACCATTTGCCATAACTAAAGTCGCATATACGTCTTCTAGGGAGCCTTTAGCACAAATCATACAGACCTTCTCTAGAGGTTTTTTTTCTTGTGTACTCATGTTTTAATTTTTAAAAGTTAATATAGTTAAACACAGCTAGTTGGTTTTGGGATTCCTGCAATTTTAGAAGAAAATTTCAGGGGACCTTTTGGGAATAATTGGTATAATTCCTTGATAGTAACAATACCAGATTTTCCAACACTTCTAATGGTTAGCGTTTCACTTGCTTTTGTCTTGTCACGTAAAAAATTAAGTACTTCAAAGTGTTTATCTGTTAGCTCGATATTAACTTCTTTTGCAATTTCTTTGGCAATATCTTCATTCCATTGTGACATGTCTTCAAGATAACCGTCTTCTAGTACTTTAACTTGAATGCCTGCGATTGTTTTTTCTGTCATGATATTAAATTTAAAATGTTAGTATTTATTCTTGTTTAATTTTTACATCTTTAGATACATTTTTCATAAATGTAATTCCAAATCCAAGAGCCTTTTTCATTTCCGGACTGTTCATTTCTCTCAAAACTCTCCAAATTGAATAGGATGGAACGCTTTCTGTTTCCATACTATTAAATGCTTTAATAGCATTTTCCATAGTTCCTAATACTTCAGGTTGAGTCATTTCTTTTATTATTGAAAGGATGGAAACCACACTATCAGCTAGTTCTTTTAAATCATCAGTAGAAAAGCCCGTTACTATATTGTCAAATATGGGTCCTAGCTCTCTGAAGAAATTAAAGTAGCCTTTTTGTTCAAAAGTATTGAGTTGTTTGGTGAAATCAATTATAGCTTCATTGGCTATCGGACCAACCTCTTTGCTTAAATCAAATCCCATTTCCAATAGATCCATTATTTTTTTGAAATTGTCAACATTTCTTAAAAAAGTAACGGCTAAGTCGGTTAAAGTTGCTGGCTCAAGTTCTATTTGTCTGTTATCTAATTCAACTATTGTAGAATCATAAACATCCTTCCCAATAATTGATAAATCACTTACTAAATCTTCAACAACACTAGTATTTAATCGTTGTTGGTTCACATAGCCTAGTATTAAATCTAGTTTTTTGTCTAACGCATCTATTTGCGACTGTATGTTTTGGTCTTCCATGATGAAATCACTATATAAGATTAAATGCGTTTTTTTCCGGCCATAGTCATATCAGCTTCTATGGGAAGTTCTTTACCTTTTAATAAAATGTGCCAATAAATCCATCTAAATAATATTTTACCATAATGATTCATTTTGGTATTTTTTAAGAGTCCAAAAGGACCTATTCCAGGTAAAGGAAAAGTGCCTGGTAAGGGTTCAGTTTTATAATTAAAATCAATTAAAGCGCCCTTGCCATAACCTGTTTCAATATAACAGTTAGCATGGCCATCAAATTTAGCTGGTAAAGGTCTGTTTTCCATTGCAGCTAATAGGTTTTCCATTAAAATATCAGCAGCAAAATGAGCAACAGAACCTGCCTTTGAGGTTGGGATATTAGCCGCATCACCGATGACAAATATATTTTCAAATTGATCTGATTGTAAAGTGTATTTGTTCGTTTTTACGTAATTCATATCATCGCCCAAACCACTACGAGCAATCATGTCTGATCCCATATTAACAGGAACGATAGTTAAAATATCAAATGGAATTTCTTGTTCATCATATGATATTATTTTCTTGTTATCATTATCTACATGGCTCAGGTAAAAATCGGGAACTACATTAATATTTTTTTCTTCTAGTAAATCTCCTAGTACTTTAGAAGCAACAGGTTTTGTGAAAGCTCCTGACATCAAAGTGACATACGATATATTTACTTTATCTCTAATACCTCTTTCTGTGAAATAAGCTTCTGCTAAACAAACGAATTCAATAGGAGCAACAGGACATTTATAAGGGAGTTCAGGAATACACATGACAAGATTTCCACCTTCCCAGTTTTTGAATCGTTTATGTAGTTCGACAGCTCCCTCAACAGTATAAAAATCAAATATATCTTTGTACCACAATTTATCTTTTAAACCTTCTGTCTCAGATGGTCTAGTCTGTGTGCCCGTTGCAATAATTAAGAAATCATAATTTAGTATTTTCCCACCTTCTAAATATACTTTATTTGTTGTACCTTCTACTTTATCAATCGCACTAAAAATTACATTTGCACCTGGAGGAAAAAAATCATATTTAGGTTTTATAACATCTTGTTTATTATAGATTCCAAATGGAATAAACAAAAAACCAGGTTGATAATAATGCGTCTTATGTTGATCAACAATGGTTAACTCCCATTCTTCTTTGTCAAGTTCTTTGTATAGTTTATTGAGCATCATCGTTCCTGCGGTTCCAGCTCCTAATATTAATAATTTTTTCATTTATAAATATTTTTTAAGTTATTTCAAAAAACAAAATTATGTAACAAATATTACTTATAAACTGATAATTATCAGTTTAATTTTTTTTAAAGGAATATATATTACATAACAATAACTTAAAGTTTTTAATTTGTTTAGATTGAGCAATACAAGTTTGTGTATAATAAGGACTTTTAAAATATTGATAAACAGTAGTTAAGATTGATTTCACTTGAGTAAAATTAGTTGCAAAGCTTTCTCTGAACAGTATGGATGCAAGTTATGTAGTGTTTAATTTAGAAATATTCTAAATTAGGCTAAATTTGATATTTTTCTTTAAACGTGATAATTGTCAGATTAAGACATCTAAAGTGTCGTAAATTTGTACCTTGAAAAACAGAATTTGTAGTTTACAAATCTAAATTTAAGTAATATGCAACATAGCAGAAGACAATTTATCAAAGTTTCAGCCCTAGGAGCAACGGGTGCAGCACTTACTGTACCTGCAGTAGCTAAGGGTTATAGTTTCTTTGGAAAAAAAGAACCTTTTAAAGGCAACTCTGGTGTCAAAAAAGTACCCATGTATTGCGAAATATGCTTTTGGCAGTGTGCTGGTTGGACACATCTTGATGAAAATGATAAGATCGTTAGCCTTTCAGGACATGAAGATGATCCTCATTGTAATGGTCGACTTTGTCCCAGAGGAACTGGTGGAATAGGTATGTACGAAGATGATGATCGATTAAAAACACCGATGATTCGTAAAGAAAAAGATGGTAAACAGTATTATGCAGAAGCAACTTGGGATGAAGCTTTAGGGCATATTGCAGATAAAATGAATGGTATTTCCAAAAAATATGGACCAGAAGCCATGGCCTTGATTTCACATGGTTCAGGTGGTAAATTTTTATCTCCTTTATTATATGGATACGGTTCACGTAACAATGTACATCCATCATATTCACAATGTAGAGGTCCAAGAGAAGCAGGTTTTGAAGCTACTTTTGGAACGGGTGTATTTTCTCCAGAACCAACGGATATTAAGAACACTCGTTGCTTAGTTTTAATTGGTTCACATATTGGTGAAAACATGCACAACGGCCAAGTGCAAGAAATGGCAGAAGCCATCGATAACAAAGCTGTTATCATAACTGTTGATCCTCGTTTTTCTACAGCAGCAAGTAAATCTAAATATTGGATGCCTATCAAACCAGCAACCGATATGGCATTATTGTTATCTTGGATGCATGTCTTAATATATGATGATTTATACAACAAGAAATATGTAGATAAATATGCGGAAGGATTTGAGGAACTAAAGAAACATGTTGCTCCTTATACGCCAGAATGGGCGTATGGTGAAACAGGTTTAGAACCTGAAATGATTCGAAAAACTGCTATTGAAATGGCATCTGCAGCACCAGCTACTATCGTTCATCCAGGTCGTCATGTAACTTGGTATGGTGATGATAGCCAACGTGCAAGAGCCGTAGCAATTTTAAATGCCTTATTAGGGTCTTGGGGTAAAAAAGGAGGATTCTACTTCTATACAAAAGCTTCTGTTCCTTCTTATCCATTACCTAAATTTCCAAAAGCAAAATGGACATGGAAAGATGTAATAGGAACCAGTAAGTATCCACTAGCAAACGAAGGTGTTGTAAATGCGGTTGTTGATGCATCACATCCTACAAATGCAAGTCCTAAAAAAGTAAAAGGTTGGATTGTTAATGGTTCAAACCTTATAACTACTTTACCAGATACAAAAAGAACAATTGAGGCTATAAACGAACTAGATTTATTGGTGGTTATTGATACCATGCCAGCAGAAATTACGGGTTATGCCGATGTGGTTTTACCAGAATGTACCTATTTAGAACGCTACGATGATCTACGTGTTTCGAGACATCGTGTACCTACGATTGCATTACGTATGCCAGCGGCTAAACCAAAATATAATTCTAAACCAGACTGGTGGATTGCAAAACAATTAGCAGAAAAATTAAATTTAGGTCATTATTTCCCATGGGATGATATTGAAGAGTATCTAGATTATAAATTAAAGAAAGCAGGTTCTTCGTTAGCCGAAATGCAAAAATTAGGCGTCAAAGTCTTAGATAGACCATCAAGTGATCCTTTATATTTAGAAGATGGTGAAGACTATGAATTCTATACAGAGAATGGCAAAATTCAATTGTATTCACATGAGTTTGAGTACTTAGGATTTGATCCAATGCCAAAATATACCAAACATCCACAACCAGAAGAAGGCTTCTATCGTTTGAATTATGGTAGAGCACCCATGCATTCGTTTACTAGAACGGTAAACAATCCAAGATTAATGGACTTGATGCCTGAAAACGGACTTTGGGTACATCCAAAAGTAGCTAAAGAATGGGATTTATCAAGCGGACAAGAAGTTTGGCTAAAAAATCAAGATGGTATTGTTTCATCTTTCCCAATAAAAGTGCGTATTACAGAGCGTAATCGTTGGGATACAGTGTATATGGTTCACGGTTTTGGTAGAAGCGATGAGCGTTTGACCAAAGGATATGGAAAAGGTATCAGTGATACAGAATTAATGTCAAATGTTATGATTGATCCTGTAATGGGTGGAACCGGTATGAGAGGTAATTTTGTTACTTTCTTAACTGAAAAACCCGTACCAGCACCAACAGTATAGTAAGCAATAAACACTAATATTAAAACAAAGAATTATGAGATATGGAATGGCAATAGACACCTTAAAATGTGTTGGATGCAGTGACTGTGTTGTTGCTTGCCAAGTAGAAAATGATGTTCCTGTAGGTTATAGTCGTGATTGGATTCGCGAAATAACAGTCGGAGAATATCCCTCATTAGATTTAGAAATACGTTCTGAACGTTGTAATCAATGTGATAACACACCTTGTGTACGTACATGCCCAACAGGTGCAAGTCATGTAGTTGAAGGCGGTATTGTGTTAGTAACACACGACGAATGTATCGGTTGTGGTGCATGTATTGAGTCATGTCCCTATGATGCAAGATATACACATCCTGAAGGATATGTTGATAAATGTACATTCTGTCATCACAGAGTTGTTGAAGGTCAAAATCCTGCTTGTGTAGAGGTTTGTCCTACTAACTGTATGTATTTTGGAGATTTAGATGATGAAAATAGCGAAATTTCAAAATTAGTACGTACCCGTAAATGGAAAGTTTTAGAACCAGAGACAGGAACAAAACCACAAATATTTTATTTAAAATAATAGTAGATAATCATGGAAGAAAATATAATCACCAGTGGTCGTAATAATCATTTGATTGACCCTGTTTTAAACGTTTGGCATTGGGAAATTCCACTTTACCTATTTTTAGGTGGAATGGCAGCCGGAATTTTGTTTTTCGCTTCTTTACAGTATTTAAGAGGAAAAGCCGAGGACTATCCATCAGCTGTTAAGTATGCCCCATTATTTACACCTATCATGATCATAGTTGGTTTAGCAGCTTTGATGTTAGACCTTAAACATCCATTATATTCATGGCAACTTTATACAATAATTCGTATGGAATCGCCAATGTCTTGGGGAGCATGGACATTAATGTTGGTAACACCATTATCAATGATGTGGGCATTTTCTTATGTAAGAGAATTATTTCCTAAAATAAAATACCCATATAAGTGGATATATACAGTAGAAAAATGGTGTCAGGATATTCGTACACCTATGGCCTGGGTATTGGTAGTATATTCAATTATTTTAGGAATATATACAGGTATCTTATTATCAGCTTTTAATGCACGTCCTTTATGGAATACAACGATTTTAGGTCCTTTATTCTTAACATCAGGTCTGTCAGCTGGAGCAGCATTTATATTAATACTTGCTAAAAAGAAAAAAGAAATTCATCTTTTTACTGAAATAGACTTACTGTTAATTGTAATTGAGATATTTTTAATAACACATATGATTATGGGTTATAGGGCTGGAACTGCTGCTCAAATAGAAGCTTCAGAGATTCTTTTAGGAGGAAAATATACAATTCCGTTTTGGGTATTTGCCTTTGGTATTGGTCTAATCCTACCTGCAATATTAAAAGTACTAGAGTTAAGAGGTAAGAAAATACCGTTATTAGTACCTAGTTTATTGGTGATATTTGGTAGTTTAATGCTACGATTTATAATCACTTTTGCGGGTCAAATTACCTAATTTTAGATGTGTTAAATAGCTAATTAATTAAATTATAGATTATGATTAAAAATAAATATCACTATATGAATCCCTACATAGCAGGTGTGCTGTTAGGTATGGTGTTAATAATGGCATTCTATTTCTCAGGTCATGGAATCGGAGCAAGTGGCGCTGTAAAAAGTGTTGTTGTAGATCAAGTAGTACACACAATGCCAACTTATGCTGAAAATTCAGCTTTTTTAAAAAAATATGTAGGTCATGATACTTCACCCTTTAAATCATGGATGTTCTTAGAAATACTAGGTGTTTTATTAGGAGGTTTCTTATCTGGTGCCATTTCTGGACGTTTACATTTTGAAATCGAAAAAACACCACAATTAACTAATAAAAAGCGGTTGTTAATTGTATTAGTAAGTGGTGTGATTGTAGGTATAGGAACCCAATTTGCCAGAGGTTGTGCAAGTGGAGCTGCAATGAGTGGAATGGTTGCTCTATCAGTTACAGGATTTGTTACATTCTTTGTAATGTTTGCAACTGCTTTTGTTGTAGCAAGATTGGTTAAGAAAATTTGGATTAAAAAAAATTAAAAAATAAGATATGTATTCAGTAATACCATTAGATTATTTAACCCCAGAATGGGCACTTTTTATAGCTTTACTTATAGGTATAGGTTTTGGGTTTATATTAGAACAAGCAGGTTTTTCATCCAGTAGAAAACTTATAGGAATTTTTTATGGGTACGACCTGTTAGTTGTTAAAATGTTTTTAACAGCAGTAGTAGTAGGAGCAATAGGTTTATTACTTTTTAATACTATGGGTTGGATTGATTTAAATAGAGTTTGGGTTGCACCCTTATATTTAAGCTCAACCATTGTTGGTAGTGTGTTGATTGGTATAGGAATGGCTCTAAGTGGATTTTGTCCAGGAACAAGTTTTTCAGCTGCTTCCATCGGAAAAATTGATGCCATGGTATTCATCGTAGGGATATTTTTAGGGATCGCAGTGTTTACATTCGGATACCCTTTATGGGGTGAGTTGCATGTTGCAAACAATTTAGGACAATTAAAAATATCAGAAACTCTTAATCTTTCTGATGGTGTTTTTGTGTTACTATTTATAATCATAGCAATTGTAATATATTGGATTGGTGAAAAAATTGAAAATCGTTTCGCTCGACCCGATATATCTAAAGAATTATAATTCAATTTTAAAACTTATTATCATGAGACCAAGAATTTTTCTTTCCATAACATTATTAATTTTCGGATTGATTGTCGCTTTTAAACCTGCTACAAGATACAATTCTCTAGAGTTAACGGCAGAGGAGTTATTAAATGAGGCTGCTAAAGAAGGTAATTATATCAGTATTGATGAGTTAGCACATAGATTAATAAACGAAGATCCATCCATTCAATTAATAGATTTAAGAGACAAAGTGCAGTTTGATAATTTTAGTTTACCAGGTGCCTTAAACATACCTTTTGATGCGCTTTTTGAAGGAGATAATCCTTATTATATCAATCAAGATGTGAAACAAAATATATTCTATGCTAACGGAACTTCAATAGCCAATAAAGCATGGTTGTTATCTAAAGTAGAAGGTTTTGAAAACAACTACATACTTGAAGGTGGTTTAAACGAATGGTTTTCAAAAATACTTTTAGCCAAAGATCCTGGTTATGAAGTATCTGCAGAAGAACAAGAATTATATTCATTTCGTTCAGCAGTGAAAAATCATTTTACAGGTGGTGGTTTAGCACCAGTAGCTGCTGGAGATACTCAGAAAAAATCTGCTTCTAAACCTAAGCCTAAGAAGAAAAAACCTGCTGGCGGTGGCGGTGGATGTGGCTAATTGACTTATTGAAAATTAGAAATTAATTTTAAGAATATTCCAATGACAAAATCAAAAAAGAATAAAAAAAATAAAAAGAACTTTTTGCTTGCAGCGCTAGAAAGAGATGTAAGAAGGCTAAAAGTTGAGGTTTATCATGACAAGCAATATGTTAAAACACATATACCTACTTTTATTACAGCATTTATTACTTTGGCATTTTTTGTAATCCTTTTTGTAATCTTTAAAACAAAACAAGGAGAACAGTTTGCACATAGTGCTAAAGACATGGTAGAAACGGTAAAAAATGAAAATTACCTGGTCAAACCATCAAAGGTATTTGATTTTCAACGTATGAACAATACAGAATGGGAAATAGTAGATGTACGTTCACCAAGATTCTATGCTAATCATCATATAGATGGAGCCAAAAATATTTCATTTGCAAGTATGTTAAAAGAATCAAATACTGATTACTGGAAGTCCACCACAAAGAAACTTCTCTATGCAGATGATGAAGCACGAGCAGTTAATGCATGGTTTATCTTATCTGAACTAGGTTATGAGAACATTTACGTACTAGAAGGCGGTTATGATTTTTGGAAAAAGAATATTGAATCTAAATTTACAAAAGCCTATTCTGTAAATGATGAAAAGGCCAAATATGATTATAAAAAAATAATGTCAGAGAATAGGGGTGCAGCTTTACAACCTGCAACCACTTCAAAATTATCAAAAGCTCCAAAACCTAAAGTCAAAAGAAAGAAACCTGCTGGCGGTGGTGGATGTGGCTAAAAATTTAGTTTAATTAGTATTTTAAAAGAGGCAAGTATTTATTCTTGCCTTTTTTTTGTTTTATAATCAACAAATACTTGTCTAACTCAGGTTAAAATCGTTAATTTTGTAGTTCTAAAAATGAAAAACTAATCAAACAATATTCAATAATTTTTTAATTTAACACTATGAGTATAATTTTAAGCATACATGCGCGTCAAATATTTGATTCTAGAGGTAATCCGACTGTAGAAGTAGATGTAATAACTGAAAACGGAATTTTAGGTAGAGCAGCTGTCCCATCAGGAGCTTCAACAGGTGAACATGAAGCTGTAGAGCTAAGAGATGGTGGTGATGCTTATATGGGTAAAGGTGTATTAAAAGCGGTGGCAAACGTCAACGATATTATAGCTGAGGCAATCGTAGGTTATCCTGTTTTTGAGCAAACAGCCATCGATCAAGCAATGATTGATTTAGATGGCACAGCAAATAAAGCAAAATTGGGCGCCAATGCAATTTTAGGAGTTTCATTAGCAGTAGCCAAAGCAGCTGCTGAAGAGTTAGGGCAACCTTTGTATCGATATATAGGAGGCGTAAGTGCAAATACAGTACCAGTACCCATGATGAATATAATCAACGGTGGTTCGCATTCTGATGCTCCAATAGCATTTCAAGAATTTATGATCATGCCTGTAAACGCATGTTGTTTTACAGAAGCCATTAAAATGGGTTCTGAAATCTTTCATAATTTAAAGAAAATATTAAAAGACCGTGGTTTAAGTACAGCAATTGGTGATGAAGGTGGTTTCGCACCAACATTAGACGGTACAGAAGATGCGTTAGAAACCATTCTCAAGGCAATTACAAATGCAGGTTACAAACCAGGTGAAGAAGTTTTGTTAGCCTTAGATGTAGCCGCATCAGAGTTTTATAAAGATGGTAAATATGATTATACGCTTTTTGAAGGAGAAAATGGAGCCATAAGAAATTCAGAAGAACAAGCAAAATATTTGACCGAATTAGCTAATAAATATCCAATTATTTCAATCGAAGATGGGATGGATGAAAATGATTGGGATGGATGGCAAATACTACAAAAAGCGATTGGTGAAAAAATACAAATCGTGGGTGATGACTTATTTGTTACCAATGTTAAAAAATTAGCAAAGGGTATTGAAGAAAAATCGGCAAACTCTATTCTAATAAAAGTAAATCAGATTGGAACACTTACAGAAACAATAGCGGCTGTAAATATGGCTCAAAATGCAGGATTTACCTGTGTCATGTCACATCGATCAGGAGAGACAGAAGACAATACCATAGCTGATCTTGCAGTAGCTTTGAATACAGGTCAAATTAAAACAGGTTCTGCCTCTAGAAGTGACCGTATGGCAAAATACAATCAACTTTTACGTATTGAAGAAGAATTAGGTAGCACGGCTTATTATCCTAAAAATAAGGCATTTAAAGTATCAATGTAACAGATAAAGAAATGTAACATAAGTTACTGAAAATTAATAGATTAACATGATAATTGTCATTGCTTTAAGTAACGAGTCCGCTTAAATTTGTGTCATTATTAAATAATAACTTAAAAAACGTAAATAATTATGTCAGAAATGGGAGCATTTGAGTTTCAAGGGAAAAGATATGAATTTCCAGTTGAAATAGGAACAGAAAATGAAATATCAATTGATATTAAAAAATTAAGAGGAACAACAGGTGGTATTATTACTATGGATCCAGGTTTTAAAAACACAGGTTCTTGTAAAAGTGAAATTACATTCCTAGATGGAGAAAAAGGTATTTTACGTCACAGAGGATATGCCATTGAAGATTTAACTAAGAAAGCGAGTTTTTTAGAAGTAGCTTATTTAATAATTTTTGGAGAATTACCAACAAAAGAGCAATTTGCGAAATTTGAAGGTGATATTAAGAAAAACACTTTGGTGAATGAAGAGATGAAAAACATTTTAGATGGTTTTCCAAGATCAGCTCATCCAATGGGTGTTTTATCATCTTTAACAAGTGCTTTAACAGCATTTCATCCTGAGTTTACAGATGTACGTTCTGAAGAAGATATGTATAATGCTATCACAAAAATTTTAGGAGAATTTCCAGTTTTAGCTGCTTGGGCACATTCTAAAAATGATGGTAAACCAATGAATTATGCAGATAATTCTTTGGATTATATTGAGAACATGCTCATGATGATGTACAAAGTTCCAACTGAAAAATATAAAACAAATCCTATTGTTAAAAAAGCAATGGAGGAACTATTAATTTTACATCAAGATCATGAACAAAACTGTTCTACTTCAACAGTACGTTTAGTAGGATCGTCTCATGCTAGTTTATTTGCATCAATTTCTGCTGGTGTTTCTGCACTTTGGGGGCCACTTCATGGTGGAGCCAATCAAGCAGTTATCGAAATGCTAGAAGAGATTATTGCCGATGGTGGTGATGTTGATAAATTCATCAACAAAGCAAAAGACAAAAATGATCCGTTCCGTTTAATGGGCTTCGGGCATAGAGTCTATAAAAACTTTGATCCACGTGCATTAATCATCAAATCAAGCGCTGATGCGGTATTAGCTGATTTAGGGGTTACAGACCCTACATTAAAAGTAGCAAAACATCTTGAAGAAGTTGCGCTAAGTGATCCATATTTTGCAGAAAGAAAATTATTCCCTAATGTAGATTTTTACTCAGGTATTATTTATAGAGCTTTAGGAATTCCAGTTGAAATGTTTACCGTTATGTTTGCAATTGGCCGTTTACCAGGTTGGATTGCACAATGGAAAGAAATGCGCATGAATAACGAACCTATCGGTCGCCCAAGACAATTATACATGGGTGCAACAAAACGTGACTTTAAAGACGTTTCAAGTAGATAGTATTTAAGCATATTTGGTTAGTAAAAAAAACCACTTTTAGAAGTTAAAAATCCTTCTAAAAATGGTTTTTTTTATGGATATTTGCAGCACGTATGTTACAACTCAATATTATAAACGAAACGGCAAGATTAAGAGCTGTAGTCTTAGGAACTGCAGAAAGTTTAGGTGGTGTGCCAAAACTAGAGGAGGCTTATGATCCCAAGTCCAGAGAACACATTCTTGCAGGGACATATCCAAAGGAAGCCGATATGAAGCTAGAAATGGATGCCTTTAATACGATCTTCCAAAAATATGATATCAAAGTTTTTAGACCCAAAACGATAGAAAATTATAATCAAATTTTCTCCAGAGATATTGGTTTTGTGATTGATGATTTTTTTATAAAAGCTAATATTTTACCTGATAGAGAAGATGAAATAAAGGCCATTGATCACGTGATAACCCAAATAGACCCTAAAAAGGTTTTAACACCACCTGAAGAAGTTCATGTTGAAGGTGGCGATGTGATGCCGTGGAGAAAGTATCTCTTCGTAGGTACTTGTCGTAGAAGTGATTATTCAGATATAATAACAGCTCGTACAAATTTACCTGCGGTTGACTATTTAAAGAAAACCTTTCCAGATAAAATTGTTAAAGATTTTGATTTGGTTAAATCCAATACAGACGCTAAAGACAATGCATTGCATTTAGATTGCTGTTTTCAACCAATTGGTACTCATCAAGCAATTATTTATAAAGAAGGATTTAATGATGAAAAAGAATATCAATTTTTAGTGGATTTGTTTGGTGAAGAAAATTTATTTCAAATTACGAGAAATGAAATGTATCAAATGAATTCTAATATATTTTCGATTGCTCCAGATGTGGTAGTTTCCGAAAAAAACTTTACAAGACTAAATAATTGGTTAAGAGAACAAGGCTTTACAGTCGAGGAGATTCCTTATGCTGAAATTAGCAAACAAGAGGGTTTGTTGCGATGCTCTACCTTACCATTAATAAGAGATTAGTGTTCAATTTGATAAGAACTAGTAGTGTTACAGACTTTTAACTTTACAAACTTTTAACTTTATACCTACATTAAATGAGTAAACTAGCAGTAATAGCATTAGGAGGAAATGCCATCATACGTGGAGATGAACGAGGTACCATTCAACAACAAAATAAGAACTCAGCCGATACCTTTAAACACTTAACTTATTTACTTAAAGAAGGATATAATTTAGTGTTGAGTCACGGAAACGGTCCTCAAGTGGGAAATATTCTACTCCGTAACGATGCAGGAGAAGAAATTTATGACATTCCGCAAATGCCTTTAGATATTTGTGTAGCTGATTCTCAAGGTGGTATTGGGTATATGTTAGAAAAAATGTTGAAAAACGTTTTAAAAGAAGAAGGAATCGACAGAGAGATCGTGACTATCGTGACACAAGTGATTGTCTCAAAAGATGACCCAGCATTTTCAGATTATACAAAAAGAGTTGGTAAATTATATGATAGAAAAAGAGCAGATGAACTGACCGAAAATAAAGGATGGGTATTTAAGAAAAGTCCCAAAAGAGCCGATGCTTGGCGTAGGGTAGTACCTTCTCCTAAGCCTATGGCAATTATGAATGAAGAGATTATTAAAAATCTTGTAAATTCAGGAGTTATTGTGATTGCTGGTGGTGGTGGTGGAGTTCCCGTTTATTATGATGATGATGGCATGTTACATGGTTTAGAAGCTGTGATAGATAAAGATGCATCCTCCTCATTATTAGCAAGTAATATTAAGGCCGATGAGTTTTATATGTTGACAGATGTTCCTTATGTTTATAAAAATTTCGGGACACCAGATCAAGAAATAATAGAACATCTTACAAAAGCTGAAATTGATAAACTAATTACAAAAAAGGCCTTTGGAGAAGGGAATATGCTTCCAAAAATAGAATCAGCACTTCGTTTTGTTAAAAATGGTGGAGCAAAAAGTGTCATCACAGATGCAAGTAATCTAGAGGACAAAAAATTCGGAACTAAAATAACATTAAAATAATTACATATTATGTACAGACGTTGCATGCAACCTCTCTTTAAAGTACAGACGTTGCATGCAACGTCTCTTTAAACTATAACTTTTAACAATATATTATGGCATTCAATTTAAAAAACCGTAACTTCCTGAAACTTTTAGATTTTTCTCCAAAAGAAATAAAATTTCTAATCGACTTATCTGCTGATTTAAAAAAAGCAAAATATGCAGGAACAGAGCAACAAAAATTAAAGAATAAAAATATTGCGTTAATCTTTGAAAAAGCCTCAACAAGAACACGTTGTGCGTTTGAAGTGGCTGTGCATGACCAAGGTGGTAATGTGTCTTATTTAGGCCCATCAGGTACTCAAATAGGAGGTAAGGAGACTATGAAAGATACAGCACGCGTGTTAGGTAGAATGTATGATGGTATCGAATACCGTGGTTTTGCTCAAGATACGGTCGAGATATTAGGTGCAAATGCAGGGGTTCCTGTCTGGAATGGTTTGACTAACGAATACCATCCAACACAAATCTTAGCCGATTTCTTGACCATGCAAGAACATTCTGATAGACCATTACATCAAGTGAGTTTTGCCTATATGGGTGATGCTCAAAATAATATGGGTAATTCCCTCATGATTGGTGCAGCAAAAATGGGAATGGATTTTAGAGCAATCGCTCCTAAAAGTTTACAGCCTGATGCAGATTTGGTTGCTGCTGCAAAAGAAATCGCCAAAAAAACAGGTGGTTCTATTACCATAACTGAAGATGTTGCAAAAGGTGTAAAAGGATGTGATTTCTTGTACACAGATGTATGGGTTTCTATGGGAGAAGCTCCAGAAGTTTGGAAAGAACGTATTGAATTGCTTTTACCCTATCAAATTAATCAAAAAGCAATGGACTTAACAGGGAATGAGCAAGTGAAATTTATGCACTGCTTACCAGCTTTTCACAATAGAGATACGACAATAGGTGAGGACATCTATCAAAAGTTTGGAATTGAAGCCATGGAAGTAACCGAAGAAGTATTTGAGTCAGAAGCATCAATTGTTTTTGATGAAGCAGAAAATCGTTTGCATACTATTAAAGCTGTAATGGTAGCAACTTTGGGAAGTTAATAAAGTAAGTTCTATTTTAAATTGACATTTTCTTCGCGCCTTAGCGTCTTAGCGGTAAAAAAATGAAAACCTATCCTTGTCCTTTATGTGAATCTGTGCAAACAGACTTTAAAATTCATGCAAAGAACAGGGATTTTTTTAGTTGTGCTACTTGTAAATTAATATTTGTTTCTCCTGAACAATTATTGAATGAAACCCAAGAAAAAAATAGATATAATCAGCATGAAAATAATATACTCAGTAAAGGTTATAAAGAGTTCCTAAACGAGATTATCACACCTCTTTTAGCACATGTAAAACCATTAAGTCATGGATTAGATTTTGGAAGTGGCCCTTTTCCTGCCTTAGCACAACTTTTAAGAGAGCAACATTTTAAAGTTGATTTATATGATCCATTTTATGCCAAAGACGAAAGTGTTTTTACTAAAAAATATGATTTTATTACCTTAACAGAAGTAGCAGAGCATTTGTACAACCCAGCCAAAGAATTTGATCGAATTATTCCTTTATTAAAACAGGATGGTTTTTTGGCAATCATGACTTCGAGAACAGATACTATCCAAGAATTTGAGCATTGGTATTATATCAAAGATCAGACACATGTTTGTTTTTATGCAGATGCAAGTATAAAATATCTTGCAAAAAAGTATCATTTACAAGTTAAATTTGTAAGCGATCGAGTAGTGATCTTCCAGAAATAAAGAATGTTATTTTTCTATTGACATTCCTAGTAAAAATCACTTGTAGCTTTCTAAAAGTCTGATAGTTAAGCGTAAACCAATTTTTTACTCGAGAAAATGCTTGCTTTTTTATCCTCAAATTAGTATCTTTGAGAACACTTACTAGTATGTTAACCAGTAAACCACTACACCTATGAAAACACAAATTGGTATTTGGATTGACAAATCAAAAGCGCAGGTTATCTCTCCTGAAAAAATCATTAAAACTATTTATTCTGAGTTTGATCCTAAACCTAGAATTGATCCTCAAAAAAGAGAATTTGGACGATTTGGAAAACAAGTTATTTCTACCGAAAATTCAGATCAAAATCGGTTTAAACAGCAAGAGTTAGATTTTTTAAAGAATGTTATGAATAGTTGTAAAAATATGGAAGGTCTATTAATTTTTGGACCTGCTTATATGAAAAACAGACTGCATAAATTGATTCAAAATGATCATCTATTAAAGAATATTTCCATTCATATAGTCACTGCTCAGAAAATGACAGATAATCAGTTGGTTGCCTTTGTGAAGAAACATTTTAAAACCAACAATGTAGAGGTGTAAATTATACTTTAATTTGTAATAGGTATTCTTAATTAATGTAATAGAATTTTAAAGCCTAATCAAAATTTTATATATTTGCATTAATTAATTATTTTTTTATGGAAGCAAATAAGGTAACAATACCATTGATTGGAGATTTAGCACCATCATTCAAAGCACAAACAACACAAGGAGAAATCAATTTTCCAGAGGATTATAAAGGAAATTGGGTTGTTTTATTTTCTCACCCAGCAGATTTTACACCTGTTTGCACGACCGAGTTTTTAGGTTTTCAAGATTTACATAAAGAATTTGAAGCTCGTAATACTAAATTACTAGGGTATAGTGTCGATGGTATTCATTCACACATTGCTTGGGCACGTAATATTGAAGAGAATTTTGGTGTAAAAATTGAATTTCCTATTGTAGCAGGAGTTCAGGTCGCACAAAAATATGGAATGATTCATCCCAATGCAGATAAAATGGCAACAGTTAGAGCTGTTTTTATTATTAGCCCAAGTGGCGCCATAGCAACTATCATGTATTACCCTTTATCAAACGGTAGAAATATCTTTGAAATATTAAGAACAATTGATAGTTTACAAATGTCTTTTAATAACCAACGTGCAACCCCAGCAAATTGGCCACATAATAGAATCTATAAAGATAAAGTGATCGTACCACCAGCTACCACAATCAAAGAAGCTAAAGAAGTAGATGCTAAGTATGTTGATGCAAAAGACTGGTATATCGCTACAGAAGAAAATCCTAATAAATAAAGAGTAGTAAAATGAATCAGACGTATTTAGAACATGTAAGAGATGCAAAAGAAAGTTTAACTATTTGGATATCTAATGTTGAGCAGATGCACAATGGTTTTCAAATGTTCTCAAAAGAAAATGATTTAGATCGCAATAATTCAGACTTTGCCAAATGGTATTATGGTGAAGGTCAAACTTTTGTAAGTTTTAAAGAGTTTAATTTACTTGAAGCATTTTATGATGAAATGTACGACTTGTTTTTAGAGTATGTCGATTTAGATAACACACCAGTAAAAAAAGCTTTATTTTCTAACCAAGCTGATAAAAGAAAATCAGAATTGTCGGCACTTTTTGTAAGCCTAAAGAAAGCAGCGAGAAAATTAATCAAGTCAGTTGAGATTTTTGAGGAAAAATTAGTGAAATCACCTTTATTTAATTCTGCCTTAGAATTAGATAATACTGTAGTTAGTAAGACTTATGACAAAAATAAAACGGAAACTGTCAAACCTGTTGAAAAGAAATTAAACTTAAAAGACAAAGTGGTAGAAAGAGCTAAAAAACCTGTTTCTGAAAATGTGGAATTAGAATCTAAACAAGAGCATTCAACAAAAAACACACAAAGTAGTGATGTTGATTTTGAAAAAAGAGTACAAGACGAAGTTACCAAAATAAAAAACCAATTAGAGACTGAGTTCACAAATAAAAAGAATGATGAACCAAAAGAAAAAGCTTCGCATCCTAAGACTAAATCAGAACCAAAAGAAAAAGCTTTGCATCCTAAGACTAAATCAGAACCAAAAGAAAAAGCTTTGCATCCTAAGACTAAATCAGAACCAAAAGATGACCCAGCTATTAACTTAGATGAAGAGATGCGAAGAATTCTAAGTTAGCTTAATTCGCTACACCTAAATAGGTTAATTGAGTATATTGCTTTTTGTTTCAAAAATCTCATTACTTATTCTGATAAACTGCTCTTAAATATATAGTATTCTGTATATTTGCCCGCATACGATACATGATATAAATCTTATACTTATGGAAAACAGCATAAAGTCTGTTCAAATCGCATTAATAAATTATGGGATTACCAACACTACAGAATTGGTCTACAATCCATCCTACGAAGAACTTTTTAAGGCAGAATTAGACCCAACACTAAGTGGTTTCGAGAAAGGTCAAATGACTCAACTTGGTGCAATTAACGTTATGACGGGACGATTTACAGGTCGATCACCACAAGATAAATATATCGTTAAAGATGCCATTACTGAAGATACAATTTGGTGGAATAATGAGCAATCGCCTAATGATAATAAACCACTTGACCCAGAAGTTTGGGATGATTTAGAGCAAACCGTCACCAACCAATTGAGTAACGAAAAGTTATATGTAATTGATGGCTATGCTGGTGCAAATGAGGACACACGCTTAAAAGTTCGTTTTATAGTAGAAGTAGCATGGCAAGCACATTTTGTTAAGAATATGTTTGTGAGACCTACGGAAGAAGAGCTACGTAATTTTGGAGAACCCGATTTTGTGATATTAAATGCCTCACATACCAGTAACGCTGTTTGGAAAGAGCACGGAATGAATTCTGAAGTATTTACGGTTTTCAACCTATCTAAAAAAATGCAATTAATTGGTGGAACTTGGTATGGTGGTGAGATGAAAAAAGGGATGTTCGCCATGATGAACTATTACCTACCTTTAAAAGGAATGGCTGCCATGCACTGTTCTGCAAATGTTGGTAAAGATAATGATGTAGCAATTTTCTTTGGTTTGTCAGGAACTGGTAAAACAACTTTGTCAACCGATCCACATAGAGCTTTAATTGGAGATGATGAACATGGTTGGGATGATAATGGTATATTTAATTTTGAAGGCGGATGCTATGCCAAAACCATTAATTTAGATAAAAAAGCCGAACCCGAGATCTATAATGCCATTCGTAAAGATGCACTCTTAGAAAATGTAACAGTAGATAGCGAAGGAAAAATTGATTTTACCGATACAAGTGTTACTCAAAACACACGTGTATCCTATCCAATTTATCATATTGATAATATTGTTAAACCAATTTCTAAGGCAGGTCATGCAAGCAAAGTTATTTTTTTAACAGCTGATGCTTTTGGGGTGATGCCACCCGTTTCAAAATTGACTTCTGATCAAACAAAATATCATTTTTTATCTGGCTTTACAGCCAAATTAGCAGGTACAGAAGTTGGGGTGACCGAGCCTCAACCTACATTTTCAGCTTGTTTTGGAGAGGCTTTTTTATCGCTTCATCCTACAAAATATGCTGAAGAGTTAGTCAAGAAAATGGAGCAACACAATACCACAGCTTATTTGGTTAACACCGGATGGAATGGTACAGGAAAACGCATATCAATCAAAGATACGCGTGCAATTATTGATGCTATTCTAAATGGAGAGATCGAAAAAGTGCCGACCAAAGTGATCCCAATTTTTAATCTAGAAATTCCGACTACCTTAGATGGAGTAGACGATGGCATACTTTGTACAAGTGAGACCTACAAAGATCCTTCAGAATGGACCAAAAAAGCAACACACCTTGCTTCATTATTTATCGATAATTTCAAAAAATATACCGATACAAAAGAGGGTGAAAGTTTAGTAGCTGCAGGACCACAGTTAGACTAAGTAGTTCAAATTTTACTATATTAGCCTAATTCAACGAATTCCACATGGCTTTAAATTATATTTGGGTAGGTTTTTTTCTGATTGCTTTTGTCGTAGCCTTATTTAAACTTATTTTTTTAGGAGATACTGAGGTGTTTACTAGAATAATGGAAGCTGTCTTTAGTAGGGCAGAAACTGGTTTTACACTTTCATTAGGACTAACGGGTGCGCTAGCCTTATGGATGGGAATTCTTAAAATTGGTGAAAAAGGTGGCTTAATAAAGATGATTTCACACTTATTAAGTCCGTTATTTACCAAACTTTTTCCTGAATTACCAAAAGATCATCCCGCGATTGGGACGATGATTTTAAACCTATCAGCAAATATGTTAGGTTTAGATAATTCGGCTACTCCTATTGGTTTAAAGGCCATGAAAGAACTACAAACCGCTAATCCCGATAAAGAAACGGCTAGTAATGCTCAAATCATGTTCTTGGTGTTAAATACATCTGGAATGACACTCATACCTGTGAGTATATTGGCATTACGAGCTTCGGCCGGTTCTGTAAATCCAACTGATATTTTTATTCCCATATTGATAGCAACTTTTATTTCTACGATGGTGGGATTAATTGTAACATCTATCATACAAAAAATTAACTTGTTTCAAAGTACGGTGCTTTTATATTTAGGAGGTGCTACAGCTTTAATTATCGGGCTGATAATTAAAGCTGTAGCACCTC
>Ga0209633_10001804_pt1 | contig 21482 bp, 14 predicted proteins | sample Cruoilmetagenom1_FD_187290 | JGI IMG/M metagenome (GOLD analysis project Ga0209633, IMG submission 187290) | Oil polluted marine microbial communities from Coal Oil Point, Santa Barbara, California, USA - Sample 1 (SPAdes) (version 2) | ecosystem: Environmental > Aquatic > Marine > Oil seeps ... | reverse complement strand
CGCATCGTTAACAGAACCTCTCCCCTCATTAATAGCATTGGCAATATCTTCATAATCATGAACAAGACGTCTGAGTTTGATATTGTCTTCAACTGTTGTCTGACAGGCCAGCCTGACATCATCAGAGAACCCTTTGACGGCCGCCAGTCTGGCTTCTTTTTCATTTCTCGGCCGGCTGTGTTCTACACCTTCGGTAACGATTACCCGGCAGGTTGAACATCTGGCCCGTCCTCCACAGACGTGGGTGTGGTCTATCCCGCCGTCAAGGGAAGCTTTTAGAATGGGGATGTCTGATTTGGTATGTATCTCTTTATCTCCGATAAAATCCATGGTGACATCAACGGATTTCTCTGTGATTTCTTATGAATTGGAGTCTTGCTCCCCAGCTGATTTCTCCGGAATGTTTTTTCCGATGAACTGGGACAGATAGCTGTTGCAGTCTTTGGAATCAGATAAATTACCATCTTTCTCACCGGGAGCGGCATAGATCCTGTTTTTGCAGAAATAGGCGGTATTATTACTGCTGCACAGATCGTATAACGGACAGGATACGCAGTTGCATCAGTTCTGAATGATTTCGGAATTGCTTTTTCCTGAAGCACAGAACAGTGCTTCCATCTCATTCCCCGGAAAACTCGGGCAGGTTCCGCAGTTTCTCATACAGATGAGAAGGTTCTCCAGATTCATTTCAATAGTCGGATGGTTCATTCCCTCTTCCAGGCGTTTTTTTCCCAGAGGGCGGGCTTTGGCATTGCGTCTGAAACTTTGAGGGGTGAGCAGAATGAAAAATTTCATCATGGTCATCATCGTCTGCATTGCTCATTATATGGACGGGGGAGGCTTTTGTAACTGATATTTTTTGTTGACCTCTGCCGCCTAAAGAGTAAAAACTTGTAAACAAAATTATTGATGTTTCCACCTGACTCCTGAGAAACGGGCAAAATCAGTATCGGCTGAATACACTGTGCAGTCCTACTGAATTGCCATAGCGGCAATATATGCATCTGTGGTGAGATTGTCCGCTGTACCGGCCCCTGCTAAAAGTCCTTATACACGAAACTTTGATGTGCAACTTTAATCACAAGAACAATAAGACTAATATTCTGGATTTCATAAGTAATTCAGAGAGAAAAGGAGACTCAGTGAAGCCGTCGGATGCTAAAGGCACCGCCAGGCAAGCCGGGGCCCTTCCCATGCCAGGAGGGATATACTCTCCCCACATTGACCCGCCCCCCCTCCAAGCGTACTATGTTGCTCGTTATGAAGAAACGACTTATCACCTCCGCCCTCCCTTATGTAAACAACATCCCCCACTTGGGGAACCTTATACAGGTACTCTCCGCCGATGTCTTTGCAAGATTCTGCCGGCAGTACGGATACGAAACCATGTATGTCTGTGGTACCGACGAGTACGGCACCGCTACCGAAACCAAAGCTCTGGAAGAAGGGTTAACTCCCCGTGAACTCTGCGACCGGTACAACGAAATTCATGTGGATATTTATAACTGGTTTGAAATCGAGTTCAACCACTTCGGCCGCACCAGCCGACCCGTCCAGACCGAAATCGTACAGAACCTGTTTAAACGTGTGGATGAATCAGGCTATATCAAGGAAGCCACCATCGAGCAGCTTTACTGCGAAAAGGATGAACGCTATCTGGCCGACCGCTATGTTCACGGCACCTGCCCCCATTGCGGGTATGAAGATGCCCGGGGCGATCAGTGTGAAAACTGCGGAAAGCTCCTGGATCCCACCGATCTGGAATCGCCCCGATGCGGCACCTGCGGCAGCACCCCCGTTATCAGGGAAACCAGCCATCTCTATCTGGACTTACCGAAAATTAAACCCATACTCGAAAAATGGATAAACGAGGTGAAAGTCAGCGGTTTCTGGGCCAACAACGCGGTGAAAATGACCGAAAGCTGGATAAGAGACGGGCTGAAAGAGCGGGCCATCACCAGAGACCTCAAGTGGGGTATTCCGGTTCCCAAAGAAGGATTTGAGAATAAAGTCTTCTATGTCTGGTTTGACGCCCCAATCGGTTATATCTCCATCACTGCCGATCTCACCGATGATTGGGAGTACTGGTGGCGCAGCCCCGAGGATACCGAACTCTTTCAGTTCATCGGGAAAGACAATATCCCCTTCCACACCGTTATCTTCCCATCAACCCTTTTAGCCTCCGGGGAAAAATGGACCAAGCTCCACCACATGAGTTCTTCAGAGTATCTGAACTACGAGAGCGGCAAATTCTCCAAGAGTAAGGGTATCGGTGTTTTTGGTACCGATTGCAGGGACACCGGCATCCCCGCCGATGTCTGGCGTTTTTACATCTATTACAACAGGCCTGAGAACTCGGACTACCAGTTCACCTGGGCTGATTTTCAGGAGAAAGTGAACGGTGAACTCATCGGGAACTTCGCCAACCTTGTAAACCGCACTCTCTCCTTTCTGAATCGTTTTTATGACGGTAAAATCCCTGAGTCACCCATGGATTACGACATCTGGAATGCTGTTAAAGAAAAAGAACAAAATATCACCAAAAAACTGGATCGTGCCGAGCTCCGGGGCGCCTTTCGTGAAATTTTCGCCCTATGCGACCTTGGAAACAAGGCTTTCCAGGCCGGAGAACCCTGGCGTACCCGGAAAGATACTCCCGAAGCGGCTGCAAAACTGTTGAAAACTCTTACCTTCCTGGTCCGCGATCTTGCCATTCTGGTAAAACCCTACTTGCCTGCAACATCCCGGCGCCTCTCCGAATGGTTTGGTCTGGAAAGTGATGAATGGAGCATCCTGGGCAGTGAAGAAGGCCCGGATAAAATCGCCCAGTCTGAAATACTCTTTGAAAAGCTTGAAGATGACAGAATTGCCGACTTAAGGGACCGTTTCAGCGGTTCTCAGGCTGAGCGCAAAGCTGCCGAAGCGGAAGCCAACACCCCGGATACCCCCAAAACTCCCGAGGAGAGTTTTACCACTCTAGACCTCCGGGCCGCCCGGATTACCGGTGTGGAACAGCATCCTAACGCCGATAAGCTTTACGTTATCACCCTGGATGACGGTAATGATGAGCCCCGAACCATCTGTTCCGGTCTGGTGAACGATTACAAACCTGAGGAACTGGACGGTAAAACCATCGTTCTGGCCTACAATCTCAAGCCCGCCAAGCTCCGGGGTATTAAGAGTCATGGGATGCTTCTGGCCGCCGAGGATAATGAAAAGAATCTGGAAGTGCTTATGTCCGATGCCCAGCCTGGTGAGCGAGTGTTCCTCGATGGTGCAGTTCCTGCCGATCCTCCTGTTAAACGCATATCCATCGACCGCTTCTTTGAAACTCCAATTCATGTGGAAGGCGGAGCGGTGAAAGTGGGTGATTCGACTCTGATTCTGGCCGGTTGTCCTTTGAAAACATCTAAGGTGTTTTCAGGTAAGGTTGGTTAAGATTTGACCTCTGCCGCCCCGGCCCGGGATTCCTCTTCCTTCTCCCTGGAGCCCATAAATCTCGGGGAGTTTGAGGCCTCGGATAATCTCCTCCAGAGCAGATTCTGGGGAAACTTCAAAGCCGCCGCCGGCTGGACCCCCATGGCGTTCCAATGGAACACCGCCATCCCCACCGGCAGTTTTCAAGGGCGCTTTCTCCTCCTTCACAGGCACTTCCCCGGGAATCTCCGAATGGCTTACATCCCTTATGGGCCGGCCCTGCCCGAAGAACTGGACACCGACAGCAGCAGCGCATCCAAACTGCTGATATCCATAGCCCGGTCCCTTGGAACACATCTCCCCAAAGGCTGCTTTGTTATCCGCTTCGATCTCACTGGAGGCACCCGGGGCCGGGTGGGCAGTCCTGAGTCAGCCATACATCCACAGCCCCTGAACCGCCCCCTGCACCCAGCCCCCTACAGGGTTCAGCCCCAGGATACTGTGATGCTGAATCTGGAACCTGATGAGAATAAGCTGCTCTCGGGTATGCACAAGAAAACCCGGTACAACATCCGCCTGGCAGAAAAAAAAGGTGTAACAATTCACCGGCATACCGGGAAGGACGCCCTTAAAAATCTTCCCCTCTGGTATGAAATCTACAGGGAAACCGGCCGAAGAGACGGCATCTCCCTTCACCCCGAATCCTATTACCGGCGGTTCTTTGAAAATGCTTCGGGGCCGGAAGAAGCAACCGCCGGCAGCCCCGAACTCTCCCTTTACGCTGCCGAACATGAAGGGGATACCCTGGCGGGAATCATCGTAGTTCGAAGCGGCAGGCGCTCAGTTTACATGTACGGTGCCTCAAGCGCCCTTAAACGGGAACTCATGCCCAATCAGCTCCTCCAATGGGCCGCTATTAAAGATGCCAGAACCGAGGGTGCCGGGGAGTACGATTTCTTCGGCATCCCCCCGGCGGACAATCCCTCCCATCCCATGCACGGGCTCTGGCGATTTAAAACCGGTTTCGGCGGGGAAATACGCCACTACCGGGGAGCCTGGGATTATCCAATGAAACCGGTAATTTACAACATGTACCGATTGGCGGAGAGAGTCCGGGGTCAATTGGCTGCCCTGCGGAAAAGGTAATTCCTTAAATAATCTATCTTGTGAAGGGCTTCATCTGACGGGAATCACTAAAGTAGCCTACAATCGTAGAATTGGAACTTCTTATCATCACTCATAATATGGAATTTGTTCGCTATACTTTGAGCAATAAGCATTCTGTCAAAAGGATCTTTGTGATGAAATGGCATCTCTTTCAGTAATAAGGCATCGGTGCCTTTGAAATCCAGGAGTTCGAACCCGCTTTTTTTCACCATTTCAACAGGATTGAAAGAGATATCCAAATTACCCAGAGAAGATTTAATCATAATTTCAGCGATACTGATTGAGCTTACGTAGATTGTATTGGAAAGTCTTGTTATTTCCGCTTTGTTCCCGGGATTGATTTTATCCGGTTCTGAAAGAGCCCAGAGAAAAATATGGGTATCGAGAAGTATTTTCACGTCTCTTTCCCATAGAACATTTCATTTATCTCAGCATCCTCATCCAGGAAATCATCAGGAACATGAAAATCGTCTTGCAGTAATCCCAGCTTCCTTTTTCCTTCAGGTACATGCGGTACTAAATCAACCAGGGGTAAGTTGTTTTTTGCAATAACTACTTTTTCACCGTGATAAACCATATCCACAATTTTAGATAAGTTTGTTTTCGCTTCTGAAATATTAAAAATCATAATTCAACCAACTTATATGGTCTATTGTACTAAAGTAGACCAGATTGGTCAAACTTGTTATCTATGGTAAGTGAAGTTCATTCCTAGTTCTGCAGCTAATCAGACAATTAAACTTCCTGATTGTTCAGGAGGTGCAGAATCAGGGGCGAATGGCTGACGGCCCGGCGGAAGAGGTGACTCTGAAAAATATCGGTAAAAGCTGTTATCGACAATATAATTCCGGCCCTGAAAAGCGCTGTTGAATCCGGTTTATATTACAATCCTTACAGTGCCAGACGGTAAATCTCTTCCAGATCCTCATCGCTGTATCCGTCTATCCCCCACATCCCGCAGAGGGTTCTTGCCTGTTTCACCAGCTCCGGTATATCCGGGTTTTCAATACCCGCTTCCCTGAGATTTACCGGACATCCTGCGCTCTTTATCCAACTGGTGAATCTATCGATTACCAGATTGCAGGCTTTGCTCTCATCCAATTTGGCAATTTCATCCCCCATTTCCATAATCTTTTCACCGAAAAGAAGAATCCGGGGAGCAATGGAATCCCTTTTGTATTTCAGCCAGGAAGGGAAAATTGCCGCCAGACCGGCACCATGAGCAACTTCATAAATGGCACTTAAGGGATGTTCCAGCATGTGATTTGGAATCATGGCCCCCTTTACACCGGCGTTAGTCAGCCCGTTCCACGCCAGGGCTCCGGCCCACATCAGGGCGGCCCTGCCATCTTTGCTGCGGGCATCTTTCTGCACCATTTCAAGGCTTTTCATTACCGCTCGAACTGTCCCCTCCACAAAACCGTCCTGAACCGGTGCAAAGGAATCGGTAGAAGTGAAGTAACCTTCCAGCATGTGACTCATTATGTCAAAGCTGGCATATGCGGTGTATTTCAAAGGCAGTGTATAGGTGAGGGATGGGTCGAGAAACGCCACTTTGGGAGCAATCAGCGGCGAGCGGGCTCCGAATTTCTCATTTGTATCAGTATTGGTTAAAACACTTACCAGGTTGGTCTCCGAAGATGTTGCTGGGAGGGTTTGAACGGCAATAATTGGAAGTGCCCTTTCTATTACCGCTTTTCGGTCGTACAAATCCCAGAGATTTCCTGAATAACAGACTCCGGCAGCAATGGCCTTTGCCTCATCGATAACACTTCCACCGCCTACGGCAATAATCATTTCAGTGTTACTCTTCCTCGCCTTTTCAGTCCCTTTCCGGGCATGACTGAGTTCGGGGTTGGGTTTTACTCCGGAGAATTCTTCGACAGTGATACCTGCATCTTTCAGTGAAGAGATAACCTGAGAATAAAGGCCGCTCTTCATGATACTGTTCCGACCAAATACAAGGAGGGCCTTATTGCCGAACTCGCTGGCAATTTTTCCAAGGTCAATTACAATATTTTCCCCGAAAATCACACGGGTGGGGGAGTAGAACTCAAAGTTTTGCATAAATAAACCTCTTGATTTAATAATTCGGACTCAATGCCCTGGATATTTCAGGACAATGATAATGAAGATAACTTCAAGTTATTATACAAGGATTGGCCTGGTTTGTTATCATTTACGTTGAGATAAATGATAATACATGTAAGAGAATATTCCACCTAATGGACATTGATGGCAACATTAATGAATATTGCATATTGCAATAGTGGTGATAAAATGCATGACGCAGTATTATTGCCATATGAACTCATGGATTAAAAGCCTGTCTCCCGAACTATTCTGGGATGTTTCTCAAAAGGAAGTAGATCCGGAGATTCATGAGCGCTGGCTGATTGAAAGAGTTCTCCAGCGGGGCCGTTGGGAGGATTGGCTTATTCTTAAAACACAATATGATAAATCCAGACTCCGGAATCTGATACCTCAATTACAGCTGGATCCCAAAGCCGCAAATTTTCTCAATTTGTACTGCAGAAAATGATGTATTACCCGGAGAGTGTCTCCCAGGAACTGCTTCTCATACTCAAGAAGTTAATGCTGGAAGCAGGGCTTGAAGGTTTCAACCTGGGTGGTGGAACCTCTCTGGCTCTTCGTTTCGGACATCGCAGGTCTGTTGATATCGATCTTTTTTCTACCAGCCAAATCAACTCCCTGCATCTGAGTGAAGTTCTGCATAGCAGGTTCAGCAGTCTTGAGCTTGTGAATAGAACCGAGGGTAGTCTTTGCATGCTTATTGATGGCTTTAAGCTGGATATTCTTCAGCATAACTACCCTTTGCTTAACGAATCCCTTGTTAATAATGGTATACGTTATCTCTCACTCCCGGACCTTGCTGCAATGAAGATAAATGCAGTAACTAATAGGGGGTCTAAGAAGGATTTTATTGACCTTTATCTACTTCATTTAAACGGTATCCCGCTGACTGAATCGTTGGATTATTTCTGTAAAAAATATGGCAGCACCGGCCGTTTCCTGGCCATCAGAAGCCTGGGTTGGTTTGAAGATGCAGATGCAGAACCGGATCCGATATTTCTTAATGGATGGACCTGGAAAACTGTCCGTCTACAAATGGAAAATCTCGTTGAGGATTTCCTGATTTAGCTCAGCCCCGCCCATCTTCCAGAGCCCGACGTTTGATAAAAGTATCAACGGTTTCCAGACAGGCCGTGAGTATACTCTTTTCCAATTCAGATAGATTTGCCAGTTTGATGCCGTCATCGGTACGCACAGGCTGCCGGTGTCCCCCCAGCTGTTTTCTGAATCTCAGGTTCCAGAATGTATCGAAGGCCAGGGCAAGGTCGGCAGCTGAGGAGTCGCTGAGAACTCCAGCGGTATGGAGGGCATTTATTCGATCAAGAGTGCCTGCTGCCCTGATTCCATGCATAAGGGTTAACAGGCGAAGCTGAATTTCCAAAGGTTTGAGAGCTTCCTTGATATCAATAATTCCACCGCTTTTTCTCAGGGAAGGCGGCCGGTAGGTCATTGCGTTGGATTGGAACATCCGGACAAGTCCCGGGGAGGTTTTCCCGATTTTACCCAGGCTTTCATCCAGAGACTCAGAGAGTGTTCTGTTACCCCAGGCGTATCGGCGATCCAGGGCCACGTTGAGTTCCAGCAGGGCCTGTGGTGTTATGTGTTCCGACCACTCTGTAATTCTCTTCCGCCATTCATTTCTGGAGAGACACCACCTGGGGTTCATGGGCATCACCCCGCCGTTGCACCGGGGGAATCCGGCTTTCTCCAGCCCGCTGCTGACTTCAGTGGAGAGAATCAGGCACTGCTTTCTCATTTCATCTGCCGTAATACCTTCCCGGTCGGCAAAGATTAAAGCTCCATCCTGATCGGAGAATGGGGTCATTTCCCGGCGGGCGTTACTTCCCAGGGATATAATGGCCAGATCGTTTATTGATAAGGGAATCTCCGGGTTCAATCCTTTTAAAGCCAGATCGGCAAACCGGGAGAGACAGGCATCGTACACTTCGGCCACCGCCTGCCGGAGCACTGCCGGGGGAGAGCCGGAATCCATCAGGTGGGTGAGCCTTTCACCCAGAGCACGGGCGGATACAAGAACTTTGATTCTGTCGGAAGCCAGGGATACAGCTTCGGCGATATCTCCTGCCGGGCTGTCCGCTGAAGCCTCAGCACAGACACCCGGGAGTTCCGGCATACCAATTCGTTCTCCGGCGGTAATCGGCCTGCGGAAAGATATCACATGTCCGTTGGAACCCGGCAGAAAGATTCGGGAGATTCCCATCTGGAGTTCCTGCGGGCTGCTGTCAGGTTTGAGGGCGGTAACCGTCCAGGAACCTGACGGCGCCTCCCCGCGGCTCAGGGCGGCCAGAGCCTTTCGGGCCGGATGCCCCTCTTCCATGGAATCACTTATTAAATCCAGTGGACCGGAAGTGAGCAAACTCTCCTCACTGCGTCCCAGAAGTCTGCAGAGAGCTGGATTCACAAAAAGAACAGAACCCCCGGCAATAAGCATATAACCCTCGGTTGAGGCCTCTGCAAGAGCTCGGTAACGCTCCTTGGACTCTTTCAAACCGCCCTCAGCGGCATCCCGCCGACGCTCCACCCGGAGAGCGCCGGCCAGCACCCAGACAAGAAGGAGTATCGACACAAGGGCGATGCCGCCGAACATCTCATCCAGCCGTATAATCAGCTTATTCAGCTGTTTTTCAACATCCTCTATATACACACCAGTACCGACAACCCAATCCCATTCGGGAAAATAACGGACGTAGGAGATTTTAAGAGCTTTAGCCCCGGGATCGTCCCAATGCTGCCACCAATACTCGATATAACCGTCTCCTTCTTCCAGTGCAAGCCGGGCCGCCTCGCGGAATAAGTAGACACCGTCAGTATCCTCTTTATCCCGATAGTCACTTAAATCCTGCCCTTCCAGTTCGGGCTGATAGGGGTGCATCACCATCACCGCCCGGGAGTCGATTATCCAATAGTATTCTTTGTTTGCAGAACCGTAGCGCATCCGTCTGATTTCCTCAGAAGCCTGGAATTGAGCATCCTTTACGCTCATCAGACCTTCATCACTGCGCCCCTTGTAATACTCAAGGGCACCCACAGCTACAGCTGTAAGTTCCCGGATGGTTTCCTTTTTCAGGTTGAGCATGTTTTCCCTTGAAATTGGGACTATAACCGTAAAAAGCGACCCCACAAGGAGTATCAGGGCGGTGATAACCGGCAGGAGAAACCGCCAGAGAAACCGGGAACCCCGGTGGCGGGCAGCTGCCGCGGCTTTCTCGTAATGCTTTCCCCGGAAGTATTCGGCCAGATCGTCAGACTCCAGTTTCCGGGTGTCTGCTTCATGGTACTTTTCCTGGAAGGTGCCATTTTCAAAGTCCTCACGATAGGGAAAGTAACCGTCATAATCATCCCTTATATGACGTTCAAAAACCGCATCGATAACATCCACAGCGTAAACTCCGGTAAATTCCTCCCTCGCTTCTTCAAGCGCTTCCCGGCAATGGCGGTGTTTTCGGTGGGAGTAGGGGTTGTACCCCGGCCGCTGACCATGGCGCAGAAAGTCGGCAAAACCTTCAGCATCGAAATACCGGTCTATCCAGCGGTGTATTTCCTCTGCCCGCTGCCCCAGGAGAGACTCTGTCCTCTCCGCATGTTCCTGAATGGTCATACTTCATGGTGCTGTTAATTGCCCGGTCGGGTCAATGCCGTTCATACAGGGGTTTCCCTTCTCCGGGCAGTTAGGTAATCTGATATGAAAGTGTTGTACGGAGGTTTTTTATCCGCAGACTGTACCGGGTTGACTGGAACGCCGATCGACCAAAACAATTCACCCAGCTCTTCAGAAAGCTCACACCGCTTATTCTCTCGGCCTTCATCACGGTGGCTGCCTTTTTCGCCGTGGCAAACCCCCATATCCAGCAGAGGTTGAACCAGACGGCCATGCAGGCCCTGTCCTCCAGATTCCTTCAGGTGGTGGACGGCTATTTTCTACCGCTATTTCAATTCATGTCTTCAGCCTCTCTCTGGACCAGGGTGGGGACGATTGATTCCATCGGCCAGCCGGAATCTTACGTGGAGGCATTGTATAAAAACCTTGATGTGATGGAGTCAGTATCCGCCATGTCCATGTCCGATGCTCAGAATAACGAACTGGTTCTTCGCCTCCTTCCTGAAGGCGGGTATGAATGGCATGAGACCGTTGTGGGAGCCGGCGATTCTCTTATCGCCTTGCGTGAAGCTGCGGAAGTAAGTTATTACAATTTGGGTGATGTGGATGATGTCTCCACCACCTGGGGCGAGATTCCGGTATGGTTCCGATTCAGTACCCCCTATCAGCTTCCCGGGCAGGATGTTACAGGCAGTACCATACGGGCCCGGATAGGAGATGGGGGTTCTGAGTTTGAAATGAAAATCTGGCTCGATCTGCCTCTTCCCATGATGACTGAATCTTTAAAAAGTGTAGAGAAGTTCCCCGATACTATTGTATTCCTCCTGCTCCCCGGGGATGAGTTTCTCATGTTTGCCGTGGATGAACTCATCGCTCTGAATAAAGGTTTTGATAAAGACAAATTCAACTACCTGCACACCGGGATGGGAATGGATAAAAATTTAATAGCCCAGGCTCTCAGAGAGGCTGATGTTATTGAAACCGGAGCACGTTTTGAAACTTCCTTCGATTACAATGATCGAAAATGGAGGGCTGATTACCGCAAGCTGCCGGTTGGCTCCCAGGAAGTCCTTGTAGGCACCTTTATACCCGTTGAATCTCTGTGGACCGCCGATCTCTTTCTTCCCGTTCAGGTGGCATTTGCAATTGTTTTTGGATTCATTTCCCTGCTGACACTGTTTTTAATCCGGGATTTCAGGAAGAATGCCATTAAGCTGAGCGAAGAAGAAGAGCTTCGGAAACTCATAGATGAAGGGGAATCTTCCTCCCTGGAATTCAAATCTTCTCTGAGATGGGATTACCGGGAAGAAAAACCCAACAAAGATCTGGAAACTGTTATCGTTAAATCCATCGCCGCATTCAGTAATCATGATGGAGGAACCCTTCTTATCGGTGTTTCTGATGAAGGTGAATCTCTGGGTCTGCAGCCGGATTACGGATGTCTCAAAGATGAGGGTAAAGATTATTTTGAACTTCACCTGAGAAATCTGGTTGTATCTCAATACGGAGTGGGATTTGCCTCAGAAGGGCTGAGAATCCGCTTTTACATACTTGGGGGTAATGAAATCTGCCGGATTGATATCCGTAGGGGGAAAGTGCCCTTATACACAACGGTGAGTCTCAAAGGTTCACCGCCATCAGAGAAGTTTTTCGTCCGTTCGGGAAACTCCTCCAGGGCTATTGAGTCTATGAGTGAAGCATCTGAGTATGTGATAAAACGTTTTGGAAGGCGGATTCTGCAGTAATCCCTGTTTTTCTGTTGTTTTTCGATATCTTGTAATGTATGAAGATTAGATTTGTTATAGTCCTGTTTTTTTTATTGACCTCTCTCGCCCTGCTGCAGGCAGAGCATCCTGAATCATCCTCAATTCGTTTAACCAGGCAAAATGGATCCATCAGGGCTGAAATTGTCGTAGACGGCTACGCCCCTGAAGGTATCAAGTTTGTCTGGTCTCTCAATCCGGATCCTATTTACCCCCCCAGAGATGGTGATATGGCAGAGTTCCGTTCTCTGGAAGATTCTCAGGAGTTTGTTCCCAAGCCCTTTGCCGGTCCGGGAAATTACTACATCCGTGCCGGCTGGTACTCCGGCGGCAAGGTGCAGTTCTATTCGGAACCTCTTGAAGTAAACCTTGGCAATGCCGGGGGCGTTGAGCTGGGAGAAGGCGTGAGTATCCGTATCTCAGTGGACGATCAGCTGGCCCGGGTGGGTTTAACTGTAACTCCGGATTCCAGGCCCGACGGTGTTAAAATCGTCTGGTCGAAGAACCCCAAACCCGAATATCCCAACAGGGAAGGAGACCAGTATATCTACAGAGAGCTTGATGCCTCACTGGAGGTGTGGCTGGAGGCTTTTAACGGACCTGGAACCTACTACGTCCGTGCTGGCTGGTATAACAATGGCCGGGTGCTGTTTTATTCCACTCAAGTGGAGACGGTACTCCATTAGATACGTTAGAATCACTTTATGAGAAATTACCGTATTACCGTTAAATATGACGGTGCCCGCTACAAGGGTTGGCAGCGTCTTGGGAAAGATGCCGATGGGGATTCAATCACATCCAAATTGGAGAGCGTTTTTTCACAGCTCTGTAATGAAGATATTCAGATAATCGGCTCCGGACGTACCGATGCCGGAGTGCATGCCAAAGCCCAGGTGGCCAATTTTCATTCAGAGCGTCTTCTTTCTGAAGGAGATATCCTCGAGTACGCGGCCCGATATCTGCCGGATGATATTGCTGTTACTACCGCTGAGAAAGTTGATGAACGTTTTCATGCCCGCTTTCAGGCGGTTGAAAAAACCTACCTGTACCGCATCGATACAGGTTTGTATCCCGATCCTTTTCAGCGGAAATACGCCTGGCATATTGCCGATACCCTTGATTATCCCGCCATGGGGCAGGCGGCCTCTCTGTTGACAGGCACCCATGATTTTTCAGCATTTACCAGCATGAAATCCAAGACAAAATCTGCCGAGAGGAATCTGAAGGCAATCGAAATATCCGAGCCGGTTTTTCAAGGTGAATTGAAAACCGTATTTGCCACTATCCGTTTTACTGGAGAGGGGTTTCTTCATAATATGGTGAGAATTATCACCGGCACCCTGGTGGAAGTGGGACTTGGTTCACGATTGGTGGAATCCCTGGATGAGTTATTGAGTAAAGGCAGGCGGGATGGAGCCGGAGCCCGGGCACCGGCCAAAGGTTTGTTTCTGGAGAGTGTGAAGTATTAACAGGTTTAAGATTAAGCGAATACTAATATATATTTAATATGTTATATGGTAGGGGAATATCTGATTTCAACCTGTTTCTGTGCTATACTTAGATATTGAATAATCAACGATAATGGAGCATCAATGATCAAACCGGGGAAAGCCTGTGTTACTGCAGTTTCAATGTTCTTTTTTCTCTGTTCTCTTTCACTCTCAGCTCAGAATGCTGAGATTAAAACGGATTACAATACGGTCTACCGATTTCCTTTCTCTCTGGGTTTTGAGTACCAGTTTGTATCCCCTATGACAATGCTGGGAACAGATTTTCAGGGTGATTTCAGTCTTGTGGATCTTTCTGTTCTGGCACGATACCCTATTCCTAATATGCCTGTACTGCAGCCTCAGGCCAGACTCGGATTTTTTCTTAACAGGGCTCAATACAGTGCAGCAGACCCGAATCTTGAAAACTTCGATTATACGAAATTTTACTTCACTCTGGGGCTGGCATACATGCACAAACTGAGTAAACAGTTTGAGCTGGGAGCCGATTTTGAAACCGGAGTCGGATATTCGATCTATCCTAATATCGATCAGGTAACCGGTGATTCCCACGGAGCCTTCGATCTTCAGGCCTCCCTCGGCGGGACAGCCGCATTTAATCCTTCCTATAATATGTCCCTGCAGCTCCGCCCTTCAGTGAAATACGACTACTCGCTATCTCCTCTGGAGCGGTTTAACGGATTCACATTTGGTATAGGTTTGAAAGTTGATTACCGTTTCGGTACCGATCCCGACGATCCCCGGGCTGAAATTCGTTCACTGCAGTTTGATAATATCCATATAGAAGACATGTTTGCAGCCATGCAGAGTTACTATGTGAACAACCCCATCGGGGAAGTCACCCTGACAAATACCGAGAAATACCCTCTAACAGATGTAACTGTTACTTTTAATCAATCAGGTTTTATGGATGTGGCCACACCGTCACCTGAAATAGCAGATATCCCTCCCGGGGAGAGTGTTTCAGTTCCCCTCTATGCCATTTTCAACAAAGATATTTTTTCAATGCAGGGTATAACGCCGCTGACAGGAGAAATTACAGCGACTTACACTCTGCGGTCCAGAACGGCGATTCAGGCTGTTCCCACTTCCTACGATCTGTACGACAAGAACTCCTTAACCTGGGATGACAACCGCAAAGTTGCGGCTTTCATGACAGTGGGAGACAGTGCTCTGGGTAATTATACAAGTTTCCTGCGTCAAACCTGCAAGGATGTGGTGAATCCGGGGTATAACCAGGAAGTTCAAACCGCCATGCAGGTGTACTACGGACTCACCGAAATCGGCACACTGTACCAGAGAGATCCCACCGTTTCCTATGAAGATGCTCAAGGGGATACTCAGGTTATCGATTCAGTAAATCTGCCTCGGGACACTCTGGTAAAACTCTCAGGTGATTGTGACGACCTCACAGTCCTTTTCAATTCCATGATGGAGTCTACAGGAATCTCAACAGCTTTTGTTACCGTACCCGGACATATCTACTCCATGTTCGCTACAGGGGTACCGGCCAAAGATTACAAACTCCTTCATCCTGAAAAGGTAATGAGCATCAATATTGATGGAGAACTCTGGATACCTGTGGAAATCACATTTATCGGTGAAAGTGATTTCCAAACCGCCTGGAGATCCGGAGCAGAGGAATTCGCCCGGTTTGTGGATGATGAGGGGAAGCTGGGACTGTATTTTACCCGGGAAGCCCAGCAGACCTACCGTCCAGTGGGTTTTGAAGAAAAAGATCTCGGACTTCAATACGGTGATCGCACTAAAATCGTCCGGGATTTCCGTACATCTCTGGGAAGTATTGAAAGTCTGGTACTGGATGAATATGAACAGCTGGCCCGGGACAAGGGAAATAAAGGCAGCTGGAACACCTACGGCATAGTCGCTGCACGGTTTGAAGCCTACGACCGGGCAGAAATGGCCTTTAACAATGCACTGGCAATGGACCGGAATTATGTTTCATCAAAAATAAACCTGGCCAACGTTTATTATCTGAGAGAAGAGTATCAGAACTCACTCAGACTTTTTCACGATGCCGAAGACTGGTTCAAGGAATCCGGCAGGACTAGCTCGGCCAGTTATTCAAGGTTATTGCTGAACATTTCAAAAACCTATTACGAGATAGAGAATTTCGACCTGGCCACCTTTTATTCCAATCAGCTTGCCGAAATCAACCCCACCCTGGCCGACAGATATGCCTACCTTGCCGATTCCGGCGGCGGCCGGGCTGCAGATGTGAGCGCCGCAGGAGATATCCTTTTTATCGAGGAGTGATGATATGAAAAAGAACTTTATTACCGCATTGAAGATATTTACTGCAGGAATTGCAGTGATTCTTATTTCATCCTGTCCCTCTCCCATCACCGAAGCACTGGTAGCGGCGGTGGAGGATTCTTTTGATCCGGTGATAACTGTTACATCACCGGATTACGGCAGTACTTATCTTTCTGTTGTCACCATTACCGGACAGATTAGTGATAATGCCATTTCCCAGGGGGATGGGAAAGGTTCTATCTCTGCTCTTTCTTTTACCGCAGGATCGCTGAATATTTATCGGGGCGGAATCCAGATTAATTCTGAAGGGCAGATAACCAAAGTACCTGCATCAGGTGATGTGGATATCAGTTTCGATCGGGACTCAGGTATTTTTTCATTTGAAGTTGATTCGTCTTTATTCAGAGGACCGATGCAGTTTGAAATTTCGGCCACCGACATGAACAGTAATTCCGGGACGACAACCTTCCTGCTTTACGAAAGCGGCGGGCCGGTTGTTAACCTTACAAGCCCTGGACAGCCGCTCTATGAGAGTGGTCAGGTTTTACACCTCGAAGGAACTGTGGGTGATTCTTTTGCTTCACCTGATTCCATTGCAGAACTGAGCAGCCTGGAAGGTACCATTCCCATTCTGGGCATATACGGAACAGATATCATTACTCTTGATATAGTTGGTGAATATGAAAATCCGGGTTCGACAATTACGTTTCACAGTGATCGATTGGGAGGATTCGATTTTGTCTTAACCAAGGCTACAGGAGTTTTTACTTCCGATATCCTGATTCCGGGTTCTGTGGATTCCCCTATAAATATCAACATAAATGTAAGTGATAAAAACGGCCATCTGAGTGAGGTTAACAAGACTCTGATACAAGATACTGGTGAAGCTTTGATGTCCCTTTCAAAGCCGACAAGTGCAGACTACTACTCCCCGGCATCAACGAATGCCCTGCAGATAAGCGGGTTTATTGATTCCGGTTCCAATACTGTCACGTCCCTGACTCTTGATATTACTTCCGATAACGGAGCGATTCCTCAGCAGAACATTTTTTCTCTTTATTCTCCTGGGACAGGCTCGATAAACGGAACCGTGGATTTAACATCCTTTAATCTCAGTGGAAATGCAGATTGTACTATCGTTGCATCAACATCAATCGGTAACCCGTCCGATGTTTCCTTCCTACTTCATGAAGACAGCTCCTTACCTCTTGTCCAGAATCTCAATTTCTCAGTTGGTATAGATGGGAATGCTTATGCTCATGGAGGGGAGACTGCCAATCTCAGTTTTACCCTCAGTGATTCAGGTTCGGGAATTGATACAGGCAGCCTTAACGTCAGCATCGGCGGACAGTCGGTTACCGCAACCTACAACTCCGGTTCGGGGTTTTACGAAGCCGGTTACATCCTACCGCTTCAAAGCGCTGCGGCCCCGTTATATGATAATTCCGGGATCCCGTTTTTTGTGCAGGTTCAGGATAAGGCTCAGAATACGGGTACTGTAAATCAGGGTGATACTGCTGCTATTACTTATTATCACAAAACTCCGGATACTCTTTCTATTACCTTGGATAATCCGATAAATCTAAATCCCCGGGTTGCTGATGGTGAGCAGATTGATATCAGTGTTCCCACAACACGAAACCTGGCTTCTGGTGCTATCGATATCATTATCAATGGAGCACCCTTCAATGTAGCATTGACAGACCAGGGAAGTGCTTATGAAGGTTCTCTGGCAATCAGCTCAGGAACTCATTCCCAGGGGAGTGTGGGCTACAGCTTTAATTATGAAGATCTTGCCGGGAATATTGGAATCTTTAGCAGTGTGTCACCCCTGATGTATGTTGATTATACGGCTCCCACTCTTTCCAGTTCGGCCTTTACTTCCACCAGCGGGGAAAACTGGGCTTCAGATGATACCTCCGATAGTCTCAAGGTAGTATTTGTGCTTAACGATAACATCGACGGAAGTGCTTTGGATGACAGTAATCATTCTCCAATGGTGACGTTCACCGATTCCGGTTCAATACCTCATAATGTAACCCCGGTGTATTCCGGCAGTACTTGGACTGCTCTGCTACCGGTTACCTCCGGTTTTACTCAAGGGACGGTTTCAGCGGCGGTACATGTTGAAGATCTTGCCGGTAATACCAATGATATACCTTTCGGGAATACCATTACGGCTGATACCGCAGGGCCGGATATCAGTATTGTTGATTTTGGCACTGATGGGATCTCCGGTACGTGGGCTAAAAAGGATGAGAAAATACATCTCTATTTCACCTTGAACGATACGGTGGAGGGGAGTCTCACCGGATCGACTTCCGAACTGACAGCACCTGCGGTAACTCTTACCCGGGCCGGGGGCAATACCGATATAGGCAGTGCCGCATGGTCGCCGCTGAATCACCGCTGGGAAATCACGTACACCGTTCCTGCCGGTACTTACCAGGGACATGTTGGTTACATCATCAATGCTGTGGATACCAAGGGGCTGGTAAGCGAAGATTCAGATGCAGTTTTGTCCTACGGTACTTCCACCATCGTAATTGATACCATAGCTCCGGTATTTTCTGTAAGCTCAGTGGATACGGACCATCATGTCTCAGGTTTTGTGGGAGAGGAAGGGGTAATCGTCGATTTCTCCATGACTGAGGATAACCCTGGAATTCCATCTGTTACTTTTGACGGTGTGACAGGCTCCACTGTGTCCGCCGGCGGTAACACATGGCAGGCCACACATACCGTGGACTTTGCTCAAGCGGATGGTGAATTAACAATAGCAATATCATTTACGGATACTGCAGGGAACAGCGGTTCGGCCTCGGATACTTCTCTGACTGTTGACAAGGATGGACCGGTTGTTACTATCAGTTCAGTATCACCAAGCGGATCGATAGTAAAAGGCACTCCGGTAACTGTTGTTTTTTCAGCAAATGACAGTGTCTTCGGTTATGTAGAGGATTCTTCAGCAATCGATGTTACCTTTGATTCCGCATCGGTAAGTTTTGATAATACAGCATACAATTCCGGTACCCATAACTGGACAGTAACATATACTCCATCAGCAGCAGATCCGAATGGAATAGTGATAACAGTATTAGCAGAGGATACTTTCAGTAATTCTGGTAGTGCTGTGAACTCTGATATTACGGAAGTGACGGATAGCTGAAATGGAGAAGTCCTCTTCTCCGATTAGGAGACGAATAATTGTTTTTGCTGCTGTACTTGCTGTACTTGCTGCAGGAGGTTTTGTTTTTTTCCCGGGTAGAAAAAAGACAGTAGAAAAACCTGCTTTTCCTGAAGCTTTTACTGAGCAGAGTGTAACACCGGAAGCTGATGTTCCTCTTTCTGATTCATCAGCGGTTCAATCAGCACCGGAGAGTGAGACAGTTCCTGAAGAAACTGAATTTGAAGAAGTGATACATTCAGAAATACAGAATCCCGAATTGGCTGATCCGTTTGCTGATTGGATACCCTTTGTTTCTGTAAAACCGTTGGTTACAGAACTCCTTAAGATGAAACCAAAGGAACTTCCCGATTCTATAAAGGAACCTGAGCCGGCTCCTGAAGGAGTTATTCCTCCGGTTGTTGTCATAAAATCAGAAACCGAACCCGAAACTGAGACGTTGGCTGTTATACCACCAGTGGCAGCACAGAAACCGGAACCAGAGACTATCAAACCTCAAATTGAAGATACAATCCCCGAACAAGTAGCTATTAAACCCCCTGAAGTAACTGAAATTGCAACCGAGCAGGAAACAGAACCAACATCGGAACCCGAACTTGTAGCCATTAAACCTCCTGCTGTAGTCCTACTCACTCCTGATCCCGAACCCGAACCTGAACCCCCAGCTATTCCGATTCCGCCTCCCATCAGTAAAACCGCGACTCTCTCCATCGATTCTCCGGTAAATGGTGATGTCTACCACTCCTTTGTAAATGTTGCCGGCCGGGGTGAGTCGGGAGAATCTTTAGGTTGGACAGCCCCTGCCCTGGATATTGAAGGTAGGGCGGTTGTTGGTGATAAGGGGAACTTCTTCTTTTCAGTACCGACATCGAAATTCAGAGGCAATCTGGTTATTTCTGTCAGGAGCGGGGGAGATGGAGCTGAGGGCGAAGAGGTCAGTATACAATTAATTAATGACAATGAAGGCCCTTCATTATTGGTAAAAGAACCGTCGAATGGCTCGTTCTATCAGGATTTTCTTCCGGTAACCGGCTCAGTGGGACCGGGTTCCCGGGATCCTGAAGGGGTGGGTGAGGTTGAATCGCTATCGTGGAAGCTGGAGGGCAGCGGTGAATCACCACGGCCAATGTTTTTTAATCCCGATGGCAGTTATGAGTTCCGGGTGGATATGAGGGATGTTAAAGGGAGTCAGAACCTTGTATTAACGGCGAAGGATTTAAACGGTAATGAAACAAGGCGGAGTTTCAGTCTTATCGATGGACGCCTGGAACCGCAATTGGTGCTTTCAGGACCCGGCCCGGATGATTTCTACGGTGCGGCTCTCAGGCTGTGGGGGCGGGTGGACGATCCATATGCGGGAATCAGCAGTCTTGGGGGGATTGAATCCCTCCGTTATGAGATTCTGGCAACTGAAGCTAAAACCCGGGATGGTATTGTTACTGGTGATATCCCGGTGTCCGGGGATGGAACTTTTGATTTCTCACTGTTTGCCGATGTACTTCAGGGCCGGCAGAATGTGTCTCTGATACTCACCGGTCGCAACGGCCGGTCCCGGACGGTGAATGTTGTTCTGAAACAGGGGCGAAGTGCTATTCCAGATTTCCAGGTATTATCCGGGGATAGCAGTGCCACAGCGTCCTGGAGTTCTCTTCCACTGACTGACGGGTATGAGATTACTGTAACCGGTGATGATGATGTTACCCGGCGATACTCTGCGGATAACGGACCTGTTGAGATTCCTCAGCTGAAAAACGGGGAGCTCTATACTCTGAAGCTTGAGGCTGTTACGGCCAGAGGGCGTTTTTTCTCCCATGAGGAAGCTGTTATTCCCCTTTCCCGCTCCACTCTGCGGCCGTCTGTAACCGGGGAATATCGACGTATCCAGGTTTCCTGGCCTGAGATTTCCGGAAGCAGTTCTTACACCCTGTACCGCTCGGAAACAGCCGAAGGGCCGTTTGAAATTATTGCAGAAGATATTTTTGAGCCTCCATACCTTGATACAGATGCTCAGTTCGGCCGGAATTACTGGTATGCGGTGGCTCCCAATGCGTTTAAGTCTCTGATAAGTTACGCTGTCCGGGGAACTACTCTGGCTGCTCAGGAGAACCGGCTTGAGCAGGTGGCCTATCTTCGGGGGGCCGGGTCGGGTAGTTTGAAAATTGTCGGGGACTATGCTTTTGCCGCTTCTGGTTACGATGGACTGGTTCTCTACGATGTAACCGAATCCGCCCGGCCCTATGTGGCAGGACAGGTTTCCATGCCCGGAGCCATAGATGTGGCTGTCAGTGGTAATTACGCTTTTGTGGCGGCAGGATTGGCCGGGCTGAAGGTTATTAATATTGACGATCCGACAACGCCTATTCTCATCGGTTCCCGTCTGGCTGGAGATGCTCAGGCTGTTGCTCTTACAGGCTCCTATGCAGTGATTGCCGATGGAGGAAGGGGCCTTC
>Ga0209633_10001803_pt1 | contig 21483 bp, 15 predicted proteins | sample Cruoilmetagenom1_FD_187290 | JGI IMG/M metagenome (GOLD analysis project Ga0209633, IMG submission 187290) | Oil polluted marine microbial communities from Coal Oil Point, Santa Barbara, California, USA - Sample 1 (SPAdes) (version 2) | ecosystem: Environmental > Aquatic > Marine > Oil seeps ... | reverse complement strand
AACGTAATTATCGCGGCGCACCATAATGTTGCGTAAAGGGTGGGCCGTTGCACTGCAATAACGCAGATTGATTTTCTAACTGGATGTTAAAAATTATAGATAAATAATTATTTAGATATATTTCAATGATTTAAAGGGTAGCGGTAGGGGTTGGCATGCAACATGCTAACTGGGTTGTTAAGCCTAATAAGGTAAGCGGTTATTGCAAGTTTAGATGGATAAACACAAGGGCTGGCAATGTCTTTTGAAGAGGCGTGGTGATTCGGTTTTAGTTAAAGAAAACTAATAATTTATTGCATAAGTAAGGATTTAGAATGCTGTTTGGACGACATAAAAAGAACCCAATAAAAATGGCCGATAAAAAGGTTGAAAAGTGGAGTTATGCCACCTGTGGTTATTGTTCTGTAGGTTGTTCAATAGAAATTGGCACCAATGCTGATGGAAAAGTGGTCGGTTCAAGAGGTGTAGGTGGAGCCGATGTTAATCGTGGCAAGCTATGCGTTAAAGGTATTTTTGAACATGAGTTATTTACCTCAGATGGGCGTGGCGATAAGCCGTTATCGCGCGACAAGGTAAGTGATAACTATCAAGAAACAACGTGGGATGATGCTGCCAGTACAATGGCAAGTGAAATAACGCGTATACAAGAAACATACGGCCGTGATTCATTCGCGGTGGTTTCAACCGGCCAATTATTAACCGAAGAGTTTTATACCTTAGGTAAGCTAACGCGCGGTGTTATCGGCACTAATAACTACGATGGCAATACCACCTTGTGTATGGCATCGGCCGTTTCTGGTTATAAACGCTCATTCGGCTCTGATGGTCCGCCGGGGTGTTATGAAGACTTTGAACATACAGAGTGTTTGATGGCTTGGGGGTCGAACCTGCCTGAACAGCACCCTATTATTTATTGGCGCTTACAAGAAGCGCGGGAAAAGCGTGATTTTCCGCTGATTGTCGTAGACCCCCGTGTCACCATGCTGGCGCAAAAAGCGGATATCCATTTAGCAGTGACACCGGGAACAGACGTGGTGCTGCAAAATGCGTTTATGCACGTCATCTTGAACGAAGGCTTAGAAGACAGTGATTACATTAAAGCCAATACCGTTGGCATAAAAGAGCTTAAAGCGGAAGTACAACATTACGACCCGACAACCGCTGCCAAAATTTGTGGCATTGATGAAGACACGATTCGTAGTGTTGCTCGAATTTATGCAAAAGCTAAAACGGCAATGGGTATTTGGACCATGGGTATTAACCAAAGTACGCATGGTTCAGATGGGGTAGTGGGTATTAACAATCTGAGCCTGATTACGGGTAATATAGGCAAGCCTGGTGGTACTAGCTTGTCTATTACAGGTCAATGCAACGCCATGGGTACGCGAGAATGGTCTTCTTGTTCTGGTTTGCCCGGTTATCGTTATTTAGAAAACGAACAAGATAGAAAAGACATTGGCGAATTTTGGAATGTTGATCCGGAATTCTTTCCAAAGAAACGAGGCTTAGCGCAAACCGATATTTTTCCAGCGATTGAAACAGGGCAAATAAAAGGGCTGTGGTTAGTCGCTACCAACCCAATGACATCCATGCCGAATACCGAGCGTACTCGTAGAATGTTCGAGAAGCTTGAATTTGTAGTCGTTCAAGATAGTTATGTTGATGTTGAAACAATGCAGTACGCACATCTTTTCTTACCCGCATCGACTTGGGCTGAAAAAGAAGGCGTTTTTACCAACACAGAACGCCGCGTGAATGTGACACGTAAAGTGGTTGATGGACCTGGCGAATCGAAACCTGATTTTGATATTTTCAATTTGGTGGCGAAGCACTTTAGTAAGAGCGAGAGCATGTCCTTTCCAGAAAATCCTGAGGCGGTTTTTGATGAAATGAAAGTGCTTTCAAAAGGGCGTTTGTTGGATATGTCAGGGATGAACCACGACCTCATAGAAAAGCAACGTGGTATCCAATGGCCATACACAGAAGAGCAAGCAAAAAAAGGTGAATTACCACCGGCGGGCGGTAAGCGCTTATACACAAAAAATGCAACCTTCTGTTTTCCAAATGGTAAAGCAAAGCTCATACCGCTGCCGTATATAGAAAATAACGAAGTGCCAGACGAGAAATTCCCTTTTTGGCTAAACTCCGGCCGCTTAGTAGAGCATTTTCATACACGTACTAAAACGGGCAAGTTGGGTAATACCAATAAGTACAGCCCAATACCGTTTATGGAAATCAACCCCGATGCGGCTTTAGATATGGGTATTAAACAAGGCGAATACGTTCGTTGTATTTCAAGACGTGGTGATGCCGTTGTGATGGCCATGCTGACACAACGAGTAGCAAGGAATGCGGTGTTTATTCCGTTCCATTATTTTGATTGTGTTAACCGCTTAACACTGGGTTTGCTAGATCCGCATTCGCGACAACCAGCGTTTAAACAATCGGCTGTTAGCATCGAAAAACTGGAAGACCAACAAGCCGCGGCACAACTCAGCATGGAAATGCGCAACTTTTAATCTAAAAGGTTATCGAGAATATTATGTTTGAAGTAAGAAGTGATGAGCCAAAATACGCGTTTCTTTGGGACAAAGAAACAAAGGAAAAGAATCTGTATGGTGCTTCAATTGATCTCGCATCAGAAGACGATAAATTGCACGGCGATAGTCTTAATATTAATGGCGATGGTGCGCTTGGCGAGAATCCTAATCGGTATAAACAGCATGGTTTTTATCTGAATGCTGATAACTGTATTGGCTGCCACGCCTGCGAAGCGGCGTGTAGTGAGAAAAACGATAACCCAGCGCACATTGCATTTAGGTCGGTTGGTTACGTGGAAGGGGGGACATACCCAGAATATCAACGCCTTAATATTTCAATGGCGTGCAATCATTGTGATGACCCAGTTTGTTTAAAAGGTTGCCCAACGCGCGCCTATACAAAATATGCTGAATACGGTGCCGTATTACAAGATCCAGATATTTGTTTTGGTTGCGGTTATTGTACGTGGGTGTGCCCGTATAACGCGCCTCAGCTAGACCCTGTAAAGGGCGAAGTGAGCAAGTGTAATATGTGTGTTGATCGATTAGAAGTGGGCTTAAAACCCGCCTGTGTTTCAGCTTGTTTGGGTAATGCATTGGATTTTGGTGTGATTGAGAATGTGCCGGAAAATCGCGAAGAATGTAAAACGGAAATTCCAGGGTTTCCAACGACCGACATTACGCATCCGAATATTCGTTTCCAGCAATCGCGCCAAACCAAGCGTGAAATGACGCGAACTGATTCGATGCCGCTTAAATACCATAAAGATGAGAGTAGTGGTAAGTACCAGCCTGTAGTCGATGCAAAAAAAGGCGAAAAAAAGCATTGGAATTGGAGGCCATTATTATTGGCCCATGAAAGTTCGCACGTGATGTTTACTTTGGCCACTCAAGCCATTGTAGGCGCTTTCATTATGTTGGTGCTTGGTGGTTTATTAGGCATCGAAGCTTTCTCAATGATCATGTCTTCTAGCACTTTTGTACCCTTGTTAATAGTCATGAATGTGTTGCTCACATTTGGTTTGTTTAAATTGAATATGCACCTAGGCAAACCTCATCGTTTTTATCGTGGGTTCTATAACTTACGGCATTCACCGGTGAGTAGAGAGATTGCTGGCGTTAGCTTGTTTTATGGTGCGTTGCTGGGCTATACCTTCTTTAGTTTGTTTGAACTCACTGTGCTCGCCAATATTTTTGGTGTTGTAGGCTTGATCAGTGGCCCAGTTGGTGTGTTCTACATGTACAAACTATATCGCATTAAAGCACGACCATTTTGGGACCACTGGCAGACAGCAACGTCGTTTGTTGGCACCTGTTTGAGCTTGGGAGCACTCGTCATTGGATTGGTTTCTTTAATTTTTAGCACTTTTGGAGCTCAATCGTACACGCTGATATTGGTGTGTTTAACAGCGGGTTTGTTGCTTGAATCCATTGGGCATATTGCCCACGCCAAAGACCTTAGCTCTGGTGAAGGCGAAGGTGCGGCGTCTTGGTATGAGCAAAATACCAAATACGGATGGCCATATATTATAAGTAACGTGTTGTTAGGGCTTTCTATAGTGTTAGTAGTAATGCTTATGAGTAACCCTTTATCAATAATGACTTGGGTGGTGCTTAGCATAGCCGTGTTATCTACGGCTATTATCAGACGTTCATTGTTTTTTGCATTGGTGATCCCTACTACCATGCCGGGGGCATTTTTCTGGAAAAATAAAGGGTTTGAAGATCATGCCAAAGAAACTGGCTTAGCAAAAATGCAGCAAGTGGGTGTGGCGTATGAGCAGCATCGAGAATTTAAACTTAATGAGTTGATAGAAACGGTTAAAGAGACGACTATGAGTGACGCAATCAGTCAGATAAAAAGCATTTTTGTTTGGACAAAGGTTAAGCCTTAGTCGTTTTAAGTTTGGTGTGCTTAGTTAAAGTATGTAAAGACTATTCGTTATAACAATAATCTTGGCATTGTTTAGGGCCAAATTGTTAGAGGTGATGTATTACGGAATGTGATTCCGTTGGTTGGAGGTGTAAATCCTCTCGCTTCAACCATAAAGTATATTGCGAACATTGGTTTCGCTCGGTCATTATATGGGTCAATTGATTTGAGTTTTTCCCCGTTGGTCAAGAAGGTTTAACCACGATTTAGCGGGGCCAGCATAGTACTGTTGATGTACGGCTTGCTTAAATGCTTTCTTTGCCTTTCTATGGTGCCCGGCGTGGAAGCAAGCCACGCCAGTCAGTAAATCTACATTATGTTTTTTAGGTAAACCACCCTTCTTTTTGGCCTGAGTGAGCGCGTCAATTGCTTCTTCCCACCGTTCTAATCGAGATAATAGGTGACCGAGTCTCATGTACGTTTTTCCATCTTTTGTTTTTTTAGCGGCTTCCTTTAGGGGATGAATTGATTTTTCTGGCGAACGGGCAGCGTACCATGCGTGGGCTAATAGTTTTAAATTCCTAACATTCTTTTTTAGAGTTTTATTATCAAATGACTTTTGTAAAACAGTCGCTGCTTTAATAGGGGTGTGATTAATAATATAGAGTTGAGATAGGTTTGTTATTTGCTGTGGTTCATTGAGTTGTCCTTGCTCATACAGGGCTTCATAGATGCTGAGTTGTTTTTTCTTATCACCTTTTTCATAGTAAGCACCTGCAAGTGCCAGTAGGTAGGTTTTTTTAGGGTAAAGTCGTATGAGTTGGTTCAGGGTTTGAATTTGTTGGCTGTATTGACGTAGTTCTTGGTAACAAGCGCTAAGGATGAGTAAGTCATTCTCGTAGACTTTTTTACCGGTTTCTTTTTTTAACGCAATGGATTTTTTAATGGCGGTAATGGCACTCGTGTATTGTTGAAGCTGGAAATGTGCTTGCCCCTTAATGATGAATATTTGGGGACGTTTAGAGGGTTCTAACGCTAAAAAATCATCACTGATAAGAATGGCCTTTGAATAGTCCTCTTTCAAATAATGAATTTGCGCAATCGTCTGTAAGGTATTTAATCTCGTGTCTTTGCCTAAACTGTCCGTAGCGATACTGTTGTTTAAAAAGGTAAGGGCATTTGACAATTGATTTTTCTCAAAATAAATAAACCCTTTCATGTTGAGTATTTGGCTTTGCTCGTAAGGGGTGAGTTTTGTTATTGCCAGACTGTTTAGTTTTTTAAGCGCTCTGTTGTGTTGGTCTTTGTTGTTATAAGACTGGGCCTCAGTCAGCACTTTAAACACCTTCGAGCTAACTGTTTGCCCATTATTTGCGGTAGCAGTGGCAGTGATTAGAAATAGCGAAAGAAGAACGATATTAATACATGTGTTTTGCATAATTATTGATCCAGACGGTAACTAAATCTTGTTTTAACGCCTCGTACCTCAACAGGTTTGCCATCTATGATACGAGGGCGATAACGGAACCTTGAGGTGGCGTTGATGGATGATCTGTGGAAATAGGTACTGTCGCAATCGAGGATTTCAATGTTCTTTGTTGTACCTTGCGCGCTAACGTCAAATTGAACAATGCAGTTACCTTCAATCCCTCTTCTGCGTGCATTTTGTGGGTAGATCGGCGCGATTCTTACCAGCGGCGTATAGTCGCCCTCAGAGGCAGACATCACGAACTTCGCACTGTCTATGTTAAGAGAGGGTTTTATATTCAGTCGGACGGTTGATAGGTCATCAAGTGCCAGTTCACTCTTGGCTAAATCTGGAAGATCCGGTGTTTTAGGAATAGCTTTAGGCGGTGTGGGTTTTTTGTATTCGGTGGCTTTTTTAATGGGTTTTACTCGAATAAAATCTAAAAAAGAAATGTTTGCGGATGTGTCTAAGGTTTTGTCGGCATTCGATATGAGCGATTGCATCAACCAAAACAAAGCGATTACAACGAGTAAACTACTGAGGATAGCCAGTAGGTAGCGTTGTGCTATGGATGTTTTTGATATGACGAATTGCACGTAATTAGTCTTTCTGAGCCCCGATGGCAATATCGCTAACACCGGCCGAACGCGCGGCATCCATCACCTTAATTAACCAGTCTGTTTTAGACTCTTTATCCGCTTGAATTACGATAGAGCCTTGTGGGTTTTCAGAATGCAAGCGTTCGATCAGCGGGCTTAAACGGCGAATATCGACAGGGCGTTGATCAACCCAAACGATGTTGTCTTGGTCAATGGCAATAAGAATGTTGGCTTTCTCTTTGATTGATGCGGTTGCTGCATTTGGGCTATTTACTTCAATGCCCGTTTCTTTCACAAAGTTAGAGGTGACAATAAAGAAAATTAGCATAATAAAGACAACATCTAGCATGGGGGTGATGTCGATGGTGACGTCTTCCTCTTGTTGTGTATTGATGATTCTACGCATGGTTACCTATGTGCTAATTGTTGGGTTAAGCGGTTACGGTCGGCTGTAATTTTTTGCTGTAGGAATGTGATTACCATAAAGCCAGATAAAGAAATAATCATGCCGGCCATAGTGGGAACGGTCGCTTTTGCGATGCCATCAGACATGGCGCGTGTATTACCAAGCCCGGAGATAGCCATGACGTCAAACACTTGAATCATGCCGGTCACGGTGCCTAATAAACCGAGTAAAGGAGAAATGGCAATGCAGGTTTTAATCACTAAAAGGTGTGAATCTAATTGTTGTGAATAGGTCGACAACCAATATGTTTTTAATTGATTTGCTGTCCAGTTTGTTTGGTCATTTAATGCGACCCATTGGTTTACAAATGATTGCCGAACCTGTTTTGAGGAGAGCATGAGGAATAAAAAACGTTCGATGACAAAGCACCACATAATTACGCCAGTAAAGCCTATCGCGTATAAAACAGGCCCGCCGAGTTCAAAGAACTCGGCGAGTGTTAGAAAGGCAGGGAAATAGTAGTAACTAGCTTCTAGCATTATGCGGTGTCTGTCTTCAACAAAGCGAGTTGACCAATGGCTTGTTGTTCTAATACTTGAGTCAGGTTCTTTGCCTGCTCACTCAGGTAATTGTGGAAAAATAGCGTAGGTATCGCCACGACTAAGCCGATAACAGTTGTTACCAAAGCACTGGAAATGCCGTTTGCCATCAATTTTGGATCTCCCGTTCCGTATAAGGTAATGGCCTGGAATGTAATAATCATGCCGACAACGGTGCCTAAAAGCCCCATTAGTGGTGCGATAACGGCAATTATCTTTAATAAACCATGAAACTGTGTGAACTTAGGCGTTTCACGATGAATAGCTTCAGACAGTTTGAGCTCTAACGACTCAAGGTCTAATTGAGGATGGTCATGCGTTACCTGAACAACTCGACCTAAAGCATTGTTAATGTTGCTGATTTTTAGGTCCTTCTTTTGTTTATTAAATAATTGCTTCGTCTTAGTGAGGGTGAAAGTTTTATAAATGCTTATTATTAGAGCGATAACGCCAAGAAAAGCGATCACGTAACCCACGAGACCGCCTTGTTGAAATCGTTCTATTAGATCGGGCTTTTGTCCCAAAGCAGACAGCAACTGACCGCGTGTAGGGTCTATGCTGATTGGATGAACAGCATTGGGGTTGGTATCAAAATCACTCAGTTTTTGTACGTAAGAGCGGCCGGGTTGGGTCGGGAGTTCCTTAAGGCTTCCTTGGTTATCCGAGCTATAGGCCAAGTAGGCTGCATTGTCGCCAGTTGTGGCGGCAGTAAAAATACCGAAACGTGTCACTTGTCGCTGTTCTTTGTTGCCACTGGCTGAGGCAACAGGGGCGGTAAATTCAGTCGTTTTTCCACTTTCGATTAAATCTTGGAGTATTTCTACCCACACGTCACGAATGTCTGCCATTGATATCGTATTGATGGTGCCGGACATTTTTTCCTGTAGAGCGGTCATTTTCTCTACACGGTTTGGGAATTGCGCACTAATAATAGAATCTTCAAACTTCCCTAAGGTGTCCCCAGTTAATTGTTGAACGCTTCCCAATAGTTCTTTAAGTCGGCCTTGCTGCTGATGTAATTGTTTTTCTAATGTTGTGAGTTCATTGTCATTTGATTCGAACAGCTGTTCGAGCTTCTTGGTTCTATTTTCTTGTTGGCGGAATGCTTTTTTTGCTTCTTTTAACAAGCGTGCTTGGTTTGCTTTATCCTGCTGAAACGTTTGCAGTCGTTGTTGGTTAAGCCGTCCGTCTTCAACTCGGCCTTGTTTGGCTTGTTGTAACAAGTTATCAAAGTTGAGTTTATTATCGGCATAGGCTGTGCTGATTGATGCAATGAGCACGAGTAGCATAAGGAATGTTTTCATTGTGCTGCTCCTTGAGTTGGTTTGTTATCTGCAGTCACCGGTATTGTGATGAGTGAGGGTGCCTTTTGTTTAAGAGCAATAGCAATACCATTTTTGATAGATCGGTCATATTGGCTCGCGTCCAAAGCCTGCCATTGTTGTTTGTTTTTATTCCAATGCCCTAGGTGCTTTCCATCTTCTGAGCGATACATTAGTGCGATTCTTCCAACCCTTAAGAGGTTTAATTCGCGCTCAGTATTGTCAATCAATAGCGTGTCTCTGAAAGACTCGATGGTGCGCCCGTAATCCATTTCAACCTGATAAGTCTCAGTGACTTGGCGAAATTTCTCGGCAATATCAATGTTAGATTGGTCTAATAAGATTTTAAGTTGCGCAACGCGGGTCTTTCTTTCATTTAAGAGAAACGGCATATCTAGGCCAATGAAGTCGCCTAAGTTCTGAACCATTTCTTCCACCAGCGGCATGATGTCTCGTTGCATTTGTGCCGTGTTGTCTAACGAAACTCGTAAAGACGCCATTCTCTGCTGTTGGTTGTCGACTTGTTTTTGTAGCAGCTTGTTATAAACCTTTAAATTATCTAAAGACTGTGTTGTTTGACGATAATCTGCGTGATTTCTTTCGGTAATGTCGGCAATTTTATCAATGTTATGTTGCGATCTAGCATTCTCAGTTACTCGTTTTGTGCCTTCTTGAATCACTTGGTTCACAGTGGCTGATTGGGCAGATGTGCAAAAAACAATCGTGGCAAGCAGAAGTGTCTTATTTTGTATATTGATCATGAATATTTGGGTAAGCGGTGTAGTAAAAATAAATTGTCAATCGCTTCATATTTCATTTATTGAATGCTGTAGCTACTGATGGTCAAGTATTTTACTGAAAAAAATGTGTGTTGAAGTGTGACAAATTGCCACACGTTGGCAGTGTGTTACGTGTTGTGTTTTATTAGTCTTTATAGATGGAGCAGACCAGCCGTTTCAGGTGAGTTGAATGAACATCAAGTTTTACATTTAGTTATGGATATATGTGTGGGTGCGACAATTTGTCACTTACCACGGTTAATTCATGTCAATACAATGCCTCCTTTTCTGCTGACCAGTAGCAGAGATTTTATATATAAATAAGGGGAGTGGCGTTGAGCCAGACAGGAAATAATATGTTATATAAAAATATACTAGCAAGTTCGGTAGCTGCCATTCTTATAGTACCTTCGGTAGCATTGGCGGATGAGACGTCAAATTCAGGCAATATAGACACAATATCAGTAGCAGGTCAGGTTGAGTCGCCTGATGTTGTGCGCTTAAAAAACTCACCAATAGCAAGTGTAGTGGTGGGTAAAGATGAGATTGATAAGGTTAAGTACACCAACACAACTGAATTATTGAACCGTATTCCAGGTGTGAGTAAATCACGTAACCTTAGAATTCCTCGTGGTGATAAAGGGTATACCATTCCTTTAGTGGATGGGTTTTCACTAAGAAACCCGTACCGCGGTTCTGTTGGGCAATTAGATGACACGAATACAGGTGATATTGAGCGTATTGATGTCATTATGGGCCCTGGTTCAGCATTGTATGGCAGTAATGCATTTGGTGGTGTGGTCAATGTGGTTACGAAAGAGCCACCCTTAGAGCAAGAGAACCGTGTTTGGGTGGAAGCAGGCGATCATGACCGATTAAGGACAGGTGCTAGCACAGGTGGAACCGTGTTTGATACCGGACTGGGAGACATTGGTTATTTTCTTGATGTGAGTCGTTGGGATATTGGTGGTTACCGAAATGACAGTGATGATGATCGTACATCGTTTAGCGGAAAACTGGTTTTTCACCCCACGAACAACTCTAAGCTTTGGGTGCGTGCAGAGCATATTGATAGATACGACAAGACAGCGGGCGATTTAAATACCGCGGAATTTGATGCGGACGATAAGCAAAACCCACCGGATTTAACAGAGCCTTTGAATTCAGGCTTGGATAATTTAACGGATGCTAGAGCGGCTAGTGCCTCTATTGGCTACACCTTAGAGACAGAACACGGTGAGTTTAAAACGGGTTTTGCGTACCGTAACAACCAAGGCTATAGTTTTGCTGGGTTTAGCGCACCCAATGACTTTGAATTAGAAGACATGAACTTTAAAGCGCAATACACGCATAAATTTGTAAATGGTGAAGGCAATGCGTTAGCTAACCTGACGGGTGGTATAGATATTATTCGTGGGACGACGGAAACACTTAGTTTTGATACAGAAGCCAAACTTGTTGAAGATGAGGACGAAGAAGTTGAATTACGAGTATACGCACCTTATGCGCAACTTGAAGTGTTTCCAACAGATAGAACGACTGTCACATTAGGATTGCGTTATGAAGAAGTTGAATACGACGTAACAGATAATAACGACCCAACGAATGATGCGACGAGAAAATTTAGGCAGCTATCACCTAAGCTTGGTGCTACATATAAGCTGACGGACGACCACCTTCTCTTTGCTGGTTTTTCACAAGGGATGGCGCCACCGAGTGATGGTCAATTATTAGCCGAGAACGGCACTGATTTAAGCCCTGAACGAGCAAAAAACTATGAAATTGGCATGCGGGGAGATTTTGCTCAGCAGAATCTGTCATATGACATTGCATTGTATTATTTAAATATTACAGATTTCATTGTAAATGAGAACATCGCGCCTTTTGGGCGGCCAGTATTCGTAGCAGTTAACGCCGGGCAGGTGAATTTCCGTGGTGTGGAAGCTGTGCTTGAATATGAACCAATGGACGGTTTATCATTTGCGTCGTCTTACACCTATGCGAGAAATAAATTTGGTGATTTTGTTGACCGTGGTACGGATAACAGCGGTAATATTCTATCGTCTTCTCCCCGTCACCACCTTAATTTAAGGATGACGGTGTCGCCGATAGAGAAGTTAGACATTGAATTAGAAATGGATGCTTACAGTGATTATTTTACTAATAATAATAACGGTGCTGATTCTGCAGGAAAATACCAGCAAGATGAAATTTATAACTTGCGTGCAAACTACGATGCAGGCCCATTTGAATTTTGGTTTAACGTGTTGAATTTGACGGATAAAAAATACGCGACAAGAGTGAGTTATAACACGAGGAGTTTTGAACGAGAAATTGAGCCAGGTGATGGTAGAACGATTTACTTAGGGGCTGCCTATAACTTCTAAGTGTTTCGTACAGTTAGTTAAGACTTTTACCCAACAAACACTGGCCTATTCATATTAATGAATGGGCCAGTGTTTGTTTGTAAAATAAATATAAAAATGATCGGAATTAACATTGATTAGAATCATTACCATAATCGCCGGCGTGTACTTTTTGGCTGGGTGTAGCTTATTTTCTGGGCGTTCAGTACCCCAAGCTATAGCAGAAACGCCTGAGCAATGGCAAAGCGAGCATGATCCGGCTGAGGTTTCTGCTTGGTTAGACGAGTTTAAGCAACCGGTTTTACGGTTAATGATTGATGATGCCTTTGAGAAAAACCCCAATCTATTATCGCAAGCGGCTAATGTGCAACTGGCCATTATTCAAGCGCGTATAGCTGGCGCAGACCGTTGGCCTGAATTATCAGCAGGTTTGGGTTCATCAAGAAACAAAAGAAGTAATACCAGCGGTTTTTCACTGGCGTCTCTATACAGTACGTCTTATAACCTTTCGCTTGATATTAGTTGGGAGTTGGACGTTTGGGGGCGATTAGGGAATGGCGTTAAGGCTGCATTCTATGAACAAGAAGCGGCTAAAGCAGATTTTCAAGCAGCGCGCTATTCGCTGGTATCAACTGTATTAAAGGCGTGGTTCGACGGGATTGAAGCAAAGCAGCAATTGGCGCTATCAGATAAGACCGTTGAAAACTTCCAACAGGTCCTTGAAATTGTCGAAAGTGGTTATGACAGTGGATTATATAGAGCGTTAGATGTCAGATTGGCGCGTTCAAATTTATTAGGGGCGGTCAGTCGTCAGCAACGTTACCAGATCACTAAAAATCAAACGACGCGATCATTAGAAATCTTGCTGGGCCGTTACCCAAGTGCACACCTAAAATTTCCTAGTGTACTACCCGCCTTGTCGCAAACTATTCTGGCTGGGGTTCCCGGTGATTTATTGAATCGACGCCCCGATATATTGGCTGCAAAAAGGCGCTTTAAAGCATTAGATCAGCGCCATATAAAGGCCAAAAAAGATCGCTTACCTGCATTGCGGTTAAGTGGTAGTGGCGGGACATCTACGAACGATGTGAAGGACCTACTCGACAGTGATTTTATTGTTTGGAATTTTGCTAGCGGTTTGCTTCAGCCGTTATTTCAAGGTGGTCGTCTAGACGCGCAACGTGATGAGGCTTATATACGGTGGCAACAGGCAGAAAGTAATTATAGGAATGTTGTATTACAAGCGTTTAATGAAGTGGAAACCTTATTGTTTTCAGAAAAATGGCTAGGCGAGCAACAGCAAGCATTGTCAACGATGGCAAAAGAGCTCCATGAGGCAGAAATATTGGCCAGTGAGGATTATGTTGCCGGCCTAACGGATATCAATACCTTACTACAAACACAACGGCAGGCATTTGATGCCCAAAGTAGTTTATTGGAAATTAGAAAAGAACAGCTGCATAACCGCGTTAATTTGTATCTGGCACTGGGTGGCCCAATTACAGTCGATCAATTAATGAACACAACGACAGAGACACATGTACACAAAAATTAAAAAAAATGCATTACCCGCTATCGTGATATTAATTGCATTAGCGGTATCGTTTGTTATTGTTAATACAAAGCCTGAGGTGAAAAAGCATGCTCACCGAAAAAAACCAATAACCGTGGAAAGCATGGTGGTTAAGCCACAAGTTTGGTCGTCAACCATTCGCACCCAAGGTACGGTTGAAGCGCGTACGATGAGCACGTTAACATCACGCATTTCAGGCGAAGTGATGTGGGTCTCAAACGAATTTAGATCGGGTGGTTTCTTTGAAAAAGGTGATGTTTTATTAAAGGTAGACCCAGTTGATTACCAACTAGCCATTAAATCCGCAGAAGCGCAATTGGCTGAAGCGCGGTTTGAATATCAAGAAGAGCAGGCGCAATCGGCACAAGCCCGCCTTAATTGGAAAAGGCTTGGACGTACGGAAAAACCCACCGATTTGGTTTTAAGAAAACCCCAGTTAGCGAAAGCAAAAGCAGTGGTGGACTCAGCCAAAGCCGTACTACAACGCGCTCAATTAGATTTAAAGCGGACCGTGATAAAAGCGCCGTATGCCAGCAGAATTTTGGAGCAATACGTCGATGTTGGACAGTTTGTCGCGGCCAATAAAGACCTAGTTAAGTTATTTGCCATTGATCAAGTTGAAGTACGACTTCCCTTGAGTGAGAAACAAAGAGAACAGTTAAGTTTGCCAAGTGTCTACCGTGGAGAATCACTGGGTGACAGCGATAATACATTGCCTATTGCTGTGAAAGCGGCCATGGGTGGGAAGATTCATCGTTGGCCAGCGCTTTTTAGTCGCGTGGAAGGTGCTATTAATAGAGATACTCGGCAGCAATATATTGTGGCGGGTATTGCTAATCCTTTTCAAAAAACGGTAGAAGGCAGGCCGCCATTAGAAGTTGGACAGTTCGTTGAAGCGGAATTGAGAGGCCGGAAAAATAACGGCGTGTTTATTATTCCCAGTTCTTCGCTTAACGGAGAAGGCGAGTTAATGATTATCGATGAGGATAATAAATTACAACGGCGCTCAGTAGAGATGTTGGCAGAAGAAGGTACTAATACCGTTATAACAGCGGGTTTAAGTGCAGGAGAAAGAATCTGCATAAGCTATATTCCTTTTTCAGCCAATGGAACAAAAGTAAGGTTAGTTGGTGAAACGCCGCAACACGTAAAGGGGCAAGGTAAAGGGTCGCCACGTTCGGACAAAGCAGGGAATGCATCATGAATAATAATGGGCTTATTGGCTGGTTTGTTCGAAACAAAGTCGCCTCAAATTTATTGTTGATGACGATTGTCTTGTCGGGCTTGTTCGCAATGAATAAAGTCCCTGTCGAGTCATCACCTCAATACGAACGTAAGCGTTTATTTGTTAAGGCCAGTTACCCCGGTGCAACACCGGTTGATATGGAAGAATCTGTCGCCAGCCGAATTGAAGAAGCGATAGCCGATTTACCGGGTATTACCGAACTTCGTGCGACAGCTTCAAGTGGTAGCGCGTCCGTCACAATGCAGGTAGATGAAGGCTTTAAATACCGCGAGGTGGTTGATGAAGTAAAAGCCCGTGTTGATATGATTCGTAACTTCCCTGATGACATGGAAATTCCAGAAGTGGGTGTCATGTCGCGTCGTTTTGAAGTGATTAGTGTTGTGGTTGTAGCTGATTTGCCCGAAAAAGAATTACAAAGTGTTGCGCAGCGGGTTAGGGATGATATAGCCGCAATTGATGGTGTTACACAAGTTGATTTAACAGGTGTGAGGCCATTTGAACTATCCATTAATACGTCTGAAAAAACACTGCGAGAATATGGTTTGACGCTGGGTGATATAGCGCAGTCTATTCGTCGTTCTTCACTCAGTTTGCCGGCGGGCTCCATACAGTCAAACGAACGTGAACTGTCCATCAGAACCAATAAGCAGGCATATACAGGGCGTGATTTTGGCAACATCGTTATTAAAACTAATAAAGACGGCACATTACTCCGGGTGAGAGATATTGCCAGTGTGAATGATGGTTTTTCAGATCAACCCATTCTGAATAAATTTAATGGTAAAAAGTGTATCACCATTGAGGTGTATCGCGTGGGGGAGCAAGATGCGATTACGATTGCAAAAAAGGTAAGGGATTATATCGACAAAGCCGCTGATATTTATCCTGACGAGATTGATATTAGTTATTGGCGGGATCGTTCTAAATACATAAATAATCGCATTAACTCATTAATTGAAAATGCCGTACAAGGTGGCTTGTTGGTGTTTATTTTGCTGAGTCTTTTCTTAAGGGTTCAACTGGCTTTTTGGGTGCTTATCGGTATGCCGATTTCGGTTATCGGTGCATTTGCCTTTATGCCGATGTTTGGCATTACCATCAACTACACGAGTATTTTTGCGTTTATTTTGGTCTTAGGTATTGTTGTTGACGATGCCATTGTGACGGGTGAGAACATCTATCGGCATTTAGAGAAGGGTGGCGACCCTACGACAGCGGTTATTAGCGGTACGCGTGAAGTGGGCGCGGCGGTAACGTTTGGTGTGCTAACAACTATGGTGGCGTTTGCTGGCTTGCTCTTAATGGAAGGGGATAGAAGCGCCTTGTTCTCGATGATTCCAGCGATTGTGATTCCTGTGCTCTTTTTGTCATTAATTGAAAGTAAGTTAATTTTACCCTCTCACCTTAATTACCCGTTAAAGAAAAAAACGGTGCCTTTTTTAACGGCGGCACAAGACTTTGTATCGCGCGGTGTTAATGGGTTTATTAACAAAGTATACCGGCCCTTATTAGAACGCTGTATTAATCGCCCTGTTTTAACGGTTTCTGTGTTTATTGCCGTTTTTATAATTTTAATGAGTGTCGTTACGTCGGGTTGGTTGCGTTTTAACTTTTTCCCTAGGGTGCAAAGTGAAGTGGCTAGAGCAACCTTAACGATGCCTGTCGGAACGCCTTTTCATGTCACTCAACGCTATATTAAACAAATTGAAGATGCCGCGCTGACATTGAAAAATAAATATGAAGAAGAAGGGGATGCGATAATAACTGACCTTTTCTCAAGCGTGGGGACAACCGCCAGTTCGCGTATGGGTATTGCGTCTAATACAGGGCGGGTTATGTTGGAACTTATTCCGCCAGAACTTCGTGAAAACAAAATATCAAGCATGGCCGTTGCCGCTGAGTGGCGACGAATGGTTGGCGATATTCCAGGCGCAAAAAGTTTGACGATAGGCTCCTATATACACGGCGCAGGGGCAGCGGTTGATATTGTTTTATATGGGGATGATTTTGCTCAACTCACAGCTATTTCTGCGCGATTAAAATCCTTATTATCAACGTACGATGGTTTATACGACATTCAAGATGATTTTGATGCCGGCAGTGAGCAATTAGAACTTAAATTAAAACCATCAGCTGAATTGCTTGGCATCAGTTTGTCTGACTTGGCGCATCAAGTGCGTTGGGCGTTTCATGGGCAAGAAGTCCAACGTTTTCAACGGGGTAGGGACGAAGTTAAAGTGTTTGTACGCTATCCGAAAGGGGAGCGTGATTCGTTAGAGAACCTTAAATCATTGCTGGTAAAAACCAGTACGGGGGATAATATTCCCCTAGAAGACGTAGCGATTATCGGGTACACGCGTGGCCCTGCTGTTATTCATCATACGGACCGTTTTAGAACCCTGCATGTATTGGCAGAAGCCAACCGTAAAACCGTTAATTTGCCGCCATTAAGAAAAGAATTGGCAGCGAAGGTTAACGAGTTGTTACTAGAGTACCCGGGCATATCCTATGATTTTGTGGGTGAGGCAAAAGAGGAAAAAGAAACGTTTGATAGCCTCTTTTGGGGCTTTACGTTGGTCTTGTTTTTTATGTTCGCCATGCTAGCGATTCCCTTGAAATCGTATATCCAACCGTTTGTTGTGATGGCAGCAATTCCGTTTGGTATCTTAGGCGCTGTGGGTGGCCACGTTATTATGGGGATTGATTTATCCATCCAGAGTGTTCTTGGTATGTTGGCGCTCACGGGCGTGGTGGTGAATGATAGTTTGGTGATGGTGGATTACATTAATCAACACCGTGGTAAAGGCAATCAGTTGTTGAATGCTATTCAGCAAGCGGGCTGTATCCGCTTTAGAGCGATTTTGCTGACGTCGTTAACCACGTTTATTGGGCTTATTCCCATTATGTTTAGCGATAACACACAAGCTCAATTTTTAATCCCTATGGCGGTTTCACTGGCCTTTGGGGTGATGTTTGCTACGTTTATTACATTGATATTAATCCCTTGCCTGTATCTGCTGCTTGAAAAAGGAAAAAGCCGGTTGTTTTCCAGTGCTAATTCGGCGTTAGAGTCATTAGAGTCGACAATTAAATAGTTCGTGTGGCTACGTTTTTATTTTTTGTGGTTATGGCTTGTCGCATAATCTGATTCAACATGAATGATGTCGGGTATTTAAGAGTTTCAATAAAGCTGTAAAAGGGGGGGTAAGTGATGCTTTTAGGTTTACATAAAATTGAACTAACGACTATAAAGCAAACGAATATAGTTCCGGTATTCCATCAACTGTTGAACTAAAATGTCAGGCTTATTAACAGCTCTAGAGACGATGATGCCTCCTTCAATGATTGTAGATAGCATATCGGCCAGATTGTCACTGCTAGTGTCTGCGTTTGCAGTATAGTTAGCATTGATTTTATCAATTTGTGTTTTAAATAGCCTTCGCCAATCTTTCACGCTATCAGCGGTGATTGCTCGTACTTCGTCGTTTACTTGATGTGATTCATAGGTAAAAGATGCAATTAAGCAGCCGGGATGCAAGCCTTCCAAATCGGCCATCATTTCAGCCAATAACTTTACGAAAACCAACATTTGCTGCAACGGGTCATCCGTCAACTCTTCTGCTCGTTTGAATAAACCACTAAATATAAGGGTATCTTGCTCTCGGTAACGTTCCATTAGTGCATAAGCAAGAGCATTTTTTCCATCAAAATGGTAAAAAAAGCCGCCTTTTGTGATCCCTGCTCCCTTAATAAGAGCGTCAATCGAGGTAGCTGCAAAACCATTAGCAAGTATGTGTCGCTCAGCAATATCCATTAACTTTTCTTTTGTTGCGTCACCTTTTGTAGCCATTTTTACTGTACCCCAAGTAAAGTTTTCCTATTTATTAAATACAGCATTTCGGATAGTTCGAGAAACGTTACACTATAAGTAATTGTATTATAAAAGCTTTCAAAAATAATTATAAAAAAGCACCGCTAGCTCACTAGATGCTTTTATAACTGCTGAGTAAACTAAAACTTCGAAGATTTGCTAATTTATATCGAACCTAAAATAATTTTGAAGGAGCACAAAATGTCTATTTATCAATCTAATTTACCCCAGTTATCCGGCAAGTTTTGCATTACTGATGGCGGCATGGAAACAGATATTATTTTTAATAAAAAGATAGATTTACCAGAATTTGCGTCATACGATATGCTGCGCACGCAAGAAGGTTATGCGACGCTACATGAATATTATGAGAGCTATGTCAAATTGGCACAACGATTTAATGTCGGCCTTATTTTGGAGACCCCTACTTGGCGTGCAAACCCAGACTGGGGAAAAGTCATAGGTGATTCAACCGATGAGCTTCATCGATTTAACCTTAAAGCGGTAAAACAAATTGAACACGTTCGAGGTCAGTATGAAACCGAAAGTTCGCCAATTATTATCAGCGGCTGTATTGGGCCAAGGGGGGATGGTTATACGCCTAGTACATTAATGACAGCCTTAGAAGCGAAGCAATATCACTCAACCCAAATTGAATCATTCTCACAAACCAATGTGGATTTGGTCTCTGCGCTTACGTTTAATTATATTGATGAAGCGATTGGCGTAACATTGGCTGCAAAGCAATTTAATTTACCCGTGTGTATTTCATTTACTGTTGAAACGGATGGTAAATTACCAACCGGTGAATCCTTGGGTGAAGCGATTAAAACAGTCGATGAAGCAACTAATAATGGCCCCGTTTATTACATGCTTAACTGCGCTCATCCCACACACTTTTTTGACATACTTAATGATGAATACTGTGTTGCCCGACTTAGGGCGATAAGAGCAAATGCTTCAAGTTGTAGTCATGCAGAGTTAGATGAAGCAGAAGAATTAGACGATGGCAACCCATATGAATTAGGGCAGCAATTTGCTGAAATTCGGGAGAATTGTCCACATATAAATGTACTTGGCGGATGTTGTGGAACAGATCACCGACATATTGAGCAAATTGCAGCTCACTGTACTTAAGAGGAAATAACAATACCGAAGCCAACCACCACGAGAATTGATATGAACTTAGAACTTGATCATGTTTTTATTCTTGTTAGACCAGGAGCTATCGTCGCGGATTTATTGCTCTCTATCGGCATGGAAGAAAGCTTTAGTAGAGACCATAAGGGACAAGGAACATCAAACCGTCGCTTTGAGTTCTCCAATGGTATGTTGGAGTTATTGTGGGTTCGTGATGCTGAAGAAGCAGCGAGCGGCCCTGGGCGGGACTTACATTTTCTCAAACGTACGGAAAATTCGCTCTTTTCCCCTTTTGGAATAATTTTAAGAAAGAAGACCAATGCACACAAAAAGATGCCATTCGATGGTTGGAGTTATCAGCCCGATTACTTTTTGCCACCCATGTCATTTCATGTCGGCATAAATTCGAAAAACTTTATTGAACCACTGTGTATTTATGCACCATTCATTGAAGTCAGTAGTAAAAAAATGGCAAGAAGAACCTTTAAAGCGATAAACAACGTAAAAATTCACACCACAGCTAAGGATGCATCTGATGTTTTAAACATTGTAGGCAAGGTCGCTAGGCTGACTATTGCTACAGGTAATGAACATTTAATGGAAATCACTTTTGATGAAAGCCAATTAGGCCTTTCTAAAGACTTTAGGCCAGATATACCTCTTATCATTCATTGGTAAAACTTCAAATAAATGTGGCTAGATAATTCGCTACATAAAGACAGTTTTGTGTTTTTATGCAGTAGTTTTTTGCACCTTGGCATAACACCAATCACCAACAATGAATGCTATCAACGATGCGCCCAGTAGTGGCATAAAGGCTGCAAAACCAACGGTTGTCCATATTAGCCAACCAGGTTCTTCGTAATTCCTTGGACGCTTTGGTGCCCCAAGTTTTCCATTAGGGCGGCGCTTAAGCCATAACACGATGCCTGAGACACACATGAAGATGAGAATGAGCGTGGTGACAAGGGCAAGAACTAGGTTCCACACGCCAAAATATTCGCCTCTGTGGAGTTTTATACCGTAAGTAACGGCCTTAGCCATGATGGGGATTTTACTCCATTCACTGGCTGACAGTACGGTGCCGGAATATTGGTCGAAGTGCATGGATTCGCGAGCAGCAGGGTCATCTGAATCTTGCAAGATGGCATAGGTGTCCGTTTTGTTTTTAGGGAGTTTAATCTTAATTTCACCGCTATAATCGCGTGCCTTAGCTTCGGCGATCACGTAATCGAGCGATATCTGACCTTTGTTTGAATTACTGGCATCTGATTTTAATGAACGTGAATGAAAGCCAGCAGGGGCATTCATTCCAAGGTTTCGTTGAATGCTATGGAACGCATCGCCCCACACTTCCGTCCAAGGTAATCCGCTAATCACTAAGAAGATAATAAGGAATGAAAAGTAAAAAGCGGGTACGGCGTGCAGGTCGCGCCAAAAGACGCGATTACTTTCGTTGAGGCGAGGGATAAGCGTACCTCTAATGCCGACTTTGCCTCTGGGCCACCACATCACAATACCGGTAGCCATTAGCATAATGACCCAGCAGGAGGTTAGTTCGACGAAGAGAGAACCAAATTTGCCGCCGAGTAAGTTGCCATGTAAGTCTTTCATGAACGACATGAGTGTATCGCCATTTGTGTTGGTGCCTAATACTTTTCCATTGTAAGGGTTGATGTAAAGGGTGGTTCTTTTGCTTTC
>Ga0209633_10001802_pt1 | contig 21494 bp, 14 predicted proteins | sample Cruoilmetagenom1_FD_187290 | JGI IMG/M metagenome (GOLD analysis project Ga0209633, IMG submission 187290) | Oil polluted marine microbial communities from Coal Oil Point, Santa Barbara, California, USA - Sample 1 (SPAdes) (version 2) | ecosystem: Environmental > Aquatic > Marine > Oil seeps ... | reverse complement strand
AATCAGCGCCAGAACTAGCACCTGAGCCTACCAATAATCTGGTCCCCGGGGCAAGAGGCGAGTCTTCGCGTAGCGAAGCCGGGAAACATAATGACCCGGGGCCCAGAGCGGCAACCGCAAAGCCCGAGCATAACGCTCTGGATCCCGGGTCAAGCCCGGGAACTGACGAAGAGAGAGCGGGGCTGCTTAAACTAAAATCTAAACCGCCATGACGGTAAGTGCGGCGCCTAATAAATTATCACGCGGTGAGCCTCCTCGCCGCGCCATTGGCGTTATTTGTTATGTGCGGCGTTCGCAAGGTTGCGGGTTAAATTAAGTGCGGCCGTTTTGCCGCCTTTGTGGAAAGCATCAACAATGGCGCTGCCGACGACGACGGCGTCGGCGTGCTGGGCGACGTCTTTGGCTTGGGCCTTAGTTTTAACGCCAAACCCAACAACAACAGGAAGGCCCGAAGATTTGCGGATGCGGGCTACGGCCGTTTCGACGCTTGCGGACTGGCCAAGAGCTTTACCCGTGACGCCTGCCACGGAGACATAATAGACAAAGCCTTTGGTGTCCTTTGTGACGATGGGTAGGCGCTCATCATCAGTGGTTGGGGTGGCGAGGCGGATGAGGGCGAGACCGTGGCTCTCAAACGCGGCGCGCAGTTCCCCATCTTCTTCGGGCGGTAGGTCGACTATGATGGCACCATCTACGCCAGCGGCGTAAGCGGCTTTGGCGAACGTCCCATAGTCCATATGGTGCACAGGGTTGGCATAGCCCATCAATATAATCGGTGTGGCATCGTTGTCCTTACGAAACTCGCTCGCCATTTTAAGGACAGTCGTTACGGTGGTTCCTGCCTTAAGGCTCCGCAGCCCTGCTAGCTCTATCACAGGCCCGTCAGCCGCAGGGTCAGTAAACGGCATGCCTAGCTCGATAATATCGGCGCCCGCAGCGGGCAGCGCTTTCATCAGCTCCAGCGACGCGCCGTAGCTAGGGTCGCCGCCCATGATATAGGCGACAAAACCGGATTTGTTTTCGGCACGCAGGGCGGTGAATGTTTGGTCTATGCGGCGGGTCATTTATTGAAATCTTTTCGAGCGATAGTAAGTTCTACTTCGGCATTTGGTGCTATATCAACTTTATCTATTGTGAAATGAGAGCCAGATATACCTGAGTTAGCTAATTTAATAATTCGCTGTGCTATATATAACAAACAGGTACGGTCACCACTAAACACAACGCCTCCGGCACATTCTTTTAGCTCGCATTCTAATGTATCTGCATTTTCAATTGCCAAGCCTAATTGATCAATCATCTCCGTTAAACTTATTTCTCGCTTTCTCATATCTCCACCCCCATCAACCCTGCGATGGTGTTGACGTCTTTGTCGCCGCGGCCACTAAGGTTGAGGATGATGAGGCCATCTGGGCCGAGGTCCTTGGCGATGTCGAGCGCGCGGGGGATCGCGTGGGCGCTCTCGAGCGCGGGGATAATGCCTTCTAGTTTTGTGCACAAATGAAACGCTTCCACCGCCTCATCATCGGTGCAGCTTACATATTCGGCGCGGCCAATTTCGTGCAGGTAGGAATGCTCGGGGCCGATGCCGGGATAATCAAGGCCTGCGCTGATGGAGTGGGCGTCATTGATCTGGCCGTGCTCGTCTTGCAAAAGATAGGTGCGGTTGCCGTGGAGTATGCCGGGCGCGCCGCCCGTCAGGCTAGCGGCGTGTTTCCCCGTTTCGACCCCGTGCCCAGCCGCTTCGACGCCGACGAGGCGCACATTATTATCAGCTTTAAAGTCATGAAAAATACCCATGGCGTTTGAGCCGCCGCCAATGCAGGCGACCACAGCGTCAGGCAGGCGGTTTTCTCCTTTCATGATTTGGGCTTTGGCTTCGCGGCCTATGATGGATTGAAATTCGCGCACCATTTCTGGGTAAGGGTGCGGGCCCGCTACGGTGCCGATACAGTAAAATGTCTCGTCCACATTGGTGACCCAGTCCCTAAGGGCTTCGTTCATGGCGTCTTTCAAGGTCGCGGTGCCTGACGTGACAGAGCGCACTTCTGCGCCCAAAAGTTTCATGCGAAACACATTGGGTTTTTGCCGCTTTATATCAACCGCGCCCATAAACACGATACAGTCCATACCTAGCCGCGCCGCCATCGTCGCTGTCGCCACCCCGTGCTGGCCTGCGCCAGTTTCGGCGATGATACGTTTCTTGCCCATGCGCTTGGCCAGCAGTAACTGCCCCAGCACATTATTGATTTTGTGAGCGCCCGTATGGTTGAGGTCTTCGCGTTTGAAATATATCTTCGCGCCGCCACCGTGCTCCGTTAGTCTTTCCGCGAAATAAAGCGGGCTTGGGCGGCCGACATAATGACGTGCAAAATCGTCAAACTCTTCCCAAAATGATTTGTCCTTGCGGGCTTTTTCATAAGCCTTTTCAAGCGCTAAAATTGGCGGCATCAAGGTCTCGGCCACATAGCGCCCACCAAAGGCACCAAAGCGGCCGTTCTCGTCAGGATAATTAGTCATGTGTAATTACTCATGAGCTGCTTTCATAAAGGCGCGCATTAAAGACGGGTCTTTTACCCCCGCGCTGGCTTCAACGCCAGAGGAGACATCAAAAAACTTTATGCCCGTTTGCTTGGCTGTGTGAATATTAGAGGGCGATAGCCCGCCTGCTAAAATCAGCGGCGTTTCACACTTAAAATCTTTTAGCAGGCTCCAGTCAAATGAGAGCCCATGCCCGCCCTGCTGCGCCGCGCCCTTTGGCGGCTTGGCGTCGAGCAAGATATAATCTGCCGCGCCCTCAAACTGCCGCGCGTTTTCTAGGTCAGCTTTGGTGCGCACTTGCACGGCTTTGATAATCGGAAGCCCCGTAAACCCTTTGACCACGCGTAGCCATTTCGGACTTTCGCGCCCGTGCATTTGCAAAATATCGGGCCGCATATCACTAGCAATTGTTTCCAACACTCCCTCAGACGCATCAACGGTCACCGCTACCCTTTGCGCGCAGCCAAAGGCAGGGCGGCTAAGCCGTGCCGCCGCGCTCACGCTCAAGCGCCGCGTGCTTTTGGCCTCGACAATAAAACCAAGCATATCTGCGCCGCATAGGAGCGCGGTTTCAACATCTTCAGCGCGCGTTAAACCGCAAATTTTTATTTTTGTATTTTTCACAGTTATTTATAACCCCTGACACTGATTTTAACCAAGCAAACTTTATAAAATTGTATTCTCTATTGCGCAAATAGGTGGCGATAAATCTTAGTGACGAACACGAGTGACTTTGTTAAGTACGTAATTGCGATGCTTTAGCATGTAGGTATGGAGAGAGTTTTATGTCGGTCATTCGTAAAATATTTGTAGGCACATTTGCCGCGGTTTTGCTTGGCGGAGTCCCAGCGCCAGCCTTTGCGGGTGACAAATTAGCCACTGGCATTGATGCCTATGAGGCCGAGGATTACGCCAAGGCACTCGCTATTATAGAGCCGATTGCCAAAGCGGGCGATGATGACGCGCAATATTTTATGGCTTTGATGTATCAACATGGAGAAGGTGTTGAAAAATCTTATGAGCAGGCAGCTAAATGGTATATAAAATCTGCCGACCAAGGCGATTCTGATGCACAATATAACCTCGCTTTGTTGTATGAAAAAGGGCTGGGTGTGGAGCAGTCTGATGAAGAAGCTTTGCACCTTTATACGCTTTCTGCAAATCAAGGCGACCGGCACGCGCAAAATAATCTCGCAAATATGTATGACGCGGGGCAAGGCGTAGAAGCCGATCACAAAAAAGCATTTATGCTGTATCAAAAATCTGCTCGCCAAGGAAATATTGTGGCCCAGCACAACCTTGCTATTATGTATGAAGAAGGCTCAGGCACGCGGGTGTCGCTAGAGCAAGCTGCAAAATGGTATGAATTAGCGGCGCAAGAAGGCTATGCAAGTTCGCAGCTTAATCTAGGGTATTTATATAATAATGGGGAGGGCGTTAAGCAGTCTTATGAAAAGGCCATGTATTGGTATGAGCTCGCTGCGGAGCAAGACGTCGCGGCGGCGCAGTATAATTTGGCGTTAATGTATGATGAGGGGCAGGGCGTTGAAGAAGACAATGCGAAAGCTGTTGAATGGTATAAGAAATCAGCAGCTAATGGCGATGCAACGGCGCAACTTAACCTCGCCATTATGTATGATGAGGGCGAAGGTACAAAACAGTCAGACCAAAACGCGCGTTATTGGTACCGCAAAGCAGCAGACCAAGACATTGCGCCCGCTCAATATAATTTAGGGATTATGTATTATACGGGGCAAGGGGTGCGCGCGTCTGAAACAAAAGCAAAATTCTGGTTTGAAAAAGCCGCCGCCCTTGGTATGGAAGACGCCATCGACGCGCTGAAGGAATTAGAGGAAGAGTAGGGCGGTAGTTCACGCCTTATTGTGTGTCAGGCAGCATATCGGCAAATTTATAGACCGTGCCTTCGCGGTTCATTTGGGCGCCTTAAAGTCGGGTGCGGGTTAGGCGGCGCCACGCCAAAATGTATATACCCAAGGCACAAAGACACCTGACCCACAATAGGTGTGGGTATAGATAAATAATGCGGCATTTGCCAAGTTCGGAATGCTAACCGCTATGCGGATAAATGCGGGCGGCGCAAGACAACAAGAACCAAAAGGGCAAACAATTGTGTTTGCCGCTTATCTGACCTTTAGGCTCTTGTTGCTCCATTTGTCGCCCAATAGCCCTAAATTTTGTTTGGGTATTTTGGAGCAATATCGGTGGGGAGGTGGCCTGTTGCCGCAATGACTTGTTTGGCGTTGGCGTCTAGGACGGAATAGGTATCCAAAAACGCTTTCACGTCGTCATAATTGCCATTGCCTTGCAGCACGACGATTTTGCCTGTCAGATCAGAAATAGCTTTTTCCATCTTTGGAAAGTCGACCTTAAAACGCTGGGCTTTCTCGTCCCAAATGACCGCGCCTACTTCAACGAAATAAGTATATTGATATGCCGCCCCGCCGCCATGAGCTTCGTCAGTACCCCAGCGCATTGCGCGGAAAAGGCCCGTGAAATAAGTGGCGAGGAAAGCTTCTTTCTCGGCAATCGGTAGCTCGCCGCGCTCCATCATATACAAGATATTATAGGCGCCCATGACGTCGGCTTTGCCTTCTTCCAGTTTGGAGTATAGCTCTTTTAGCTGGGCGTTTACAGTGGTCTCAACCCCGTCCACCATAATGGTGCCTGGCCCTAATGAATGTGACAATTCATGAAACAATGTCTCAAACGACATGTATTTTTTCATGAGCATTTTGGACTGTTCGGGCACAAGGATTTGGTCGGCCATGGGGGCGAGAATCAAATCAAACTTTGCGCCCAGCACATTGTTGAGTAGAACTTTTTTCGCGCCTTTGGCTTCGCGCACAACTTCGTCGTTGGGCAAGTTGAAAGCGATGGTCTGCACGCCTGGCACATTGTCGCCGCCGCCGTGAATTTGGTAAGTTACAGCGATTGGGCTTTCAAAGCCGCGCTTGAAATTTTTATAGCTGTCTTCAACGGGAAGATTGCCTTCCATGTCGCGCAAATAATTTTTGTATTTGGCTAGAGCCGCGCTCTCTTCTGGGTCTTTGATTGTGATGAAGGCTTCGAAAGCGGTTTTGTAGCCATAGAGCTTATCGGTGTAAACTTCATACGGGCCGATTACGACTTCGATAGGCGTGTCCGCGAGGTCCATCCATGCCATTTCGCTTTCGCGGTAATCATTGGTGAAGAACGCGTCGGCGCGCAATGTTAGGAATTTTTTCAAAGACGGGTTGGACGTAATCGCGGCAGCTTCACGTAGTTTAGCAGCAGCAGGCACGAGCCATTCTTTATATTCTTCCGAATAATAAGTGGCGGTTAACTTGTCACCATCGCGGTGGATAATTGTGTAGAGCGACCGGAAATCATCTTCGTCATCGGGGTGGGCTGTCACCCAGGCTTCGAACTCTTCTTTGGTGATGTCGGCGGGGTAAAAGCCTGCGCCACGCGGCCGGTCTTGCGTACCGTAAAATGTGTGGTCTTCGTCCAGCGTATCCCACGGGCCAAAATGACGATCGAACATTTTTAGCAATAGTTCCTTGTCTTTACGGTCAGAGTTTGCGATTTCGGCGCGGATGTCTGGATTGCTTGCAAACATTTGGCGCAAATAAATTTCGTCCATATAGGCGGCGGCTTCAATCAGTAAATTGACCACTTGCCGTTCTTCAGCATTCAGGAAGGACGTATCTGTACCCGTTAGGTCAATCATTGCGATTTTGTCGTACTGGGCTTGTAGATTATAAGCGCCGTGGGCTTGTTCAGTGGTTGTAGCTGTTGGCGCAGCAGGGGTTTCGGCTTTCTTTTCCGCGGGCGTACAGGCGGCCAGAAGAGCAATTGCGGCGCTGGCCAGTAATAATTTGCGCATGATGATGTCCTTTGGTGATTGTTGTTTGTTCTTACTTAAGCGGTAAGGGGGCTTTTGGCTAGGCACAAATCCACAATCATAGCTGTATGAGCGCTTTGACGCACTGCTAGAAGGGCGCTACATTTAGGGATGAAGATTTATATTGTTGGTATATTAGCCAGCGCCCTTTCAGCGTGCCAAACGGATAGTCCCAACCATATACCACCCCTATGGCAATTGCCGGGTGCGGCGGCGGGCAATATTTTGGAAAATTCAATATATAGTGGGCGGCGCCGTAAGGTGGAGCGCTATACTGCAGCGCATTATGATATGATTATTACCGACATTAATAGTGGCGGCGGCGCTGCACTAACCAAAGCGCTTGATCTAGCGCGCGTACGTTCGGAGCGGCGCGGATTTGTTATTGAAGAAATAAATGCTAACCCTGATGTGTATTTTCGCGGCACACGCGCCGAGAACATTGAAATGCTCGTTGTTGTTTTTATGGTGCATAGTAACTAGCGATAGTAACGAACCGATGTAACTCGCCAATTTATTAGGGCGCCATCTGCGTGAAAGCCGTATTAAATAGAGCCATGGCGCGGATATAGGTTTTAGGGCTTTCGCCAAACCAAGATTTAAATGCGCGGCTAAATGAACTTTGTTCCGCATAGCCGAGCTTTTCTGCAATTTCATTTAGGTTATATTGCCCGTCAAATAAATATTGCTCACATAGTGCGCGCCGTGTTTGTTCTAAAATGTCTCTGTAAGACGTGTTTTGTTGTGTAAGCTTGCGGCGCAATCCGCGTTCACTAATGCCCACATGATGTGCGACCACCTTTAAAGTTGGGGCACCTTTAGCAAGGTGGAGACGTAGGTAGCGAGAGATCGTCGTTTGAAGTGTTGATGTGTTCATAAGCTCATCCAAGAGGACATCGAGCTGCGCACAGATGTTGCGGTGCATATCTTCGTTGGCTTGGGGTAGCGGCATATCAATGGCGGCTACATCAACAATCATTTTATCAAGCGGCTGGTCAAATAAGATAGGGCACTCAAACATGTCTTCATATAGTTTCGCATAGCTAGGTTTCTTATGGCGAAAATGGATAGCGTTGATTTTTTTGTCATGAACCCATGTCAACCAGCGCCCAAATTGTGCATGGGACGACATGACTGCGTCAGTCACATTCCGACAATATTCGGCGTCTGCATAAAAAGAGTGCCAGCACACATGGGCTTCAGTCCCAAAAATTTGTAAATTAGTGCGGCCAAATTGCTGGATGAGCGGTTGGTAACGCCTAATGAGCAAAATGACGTGCCGCAGTGTTGAACAAAACATGATGGCATGTCCGACATTAAGAAATGTTGAGGGACGAAATGCTTCCCCAGCTAGGAGTCCAATCTCTGGCATTTTTGTATGCTGCTCTGCTGCGGTAAGAACGCGAATCACTGTGTCTATGGGCATGCGCGTTTCTGGCGCCGTTAAAAACTGTGCGCCGCCTGGAATTAAAGGTAACAAATCCTCCGCGCGCACTCCATTTGTAAGACAGGTGTTATAAATGCTCTGTAAGTAAGTACTAGCAACAGTTCTCACAAATTGGCCCCTTTGATACGCGTATTAAGTCGAATAAGGGGCTAAATTGATGGTTTTGGCCGAAATTGTCAAGGAATTAGGCCGTTTATGTCAATACGGACAAGTATTTATATGCTAGAAACTTGATTGAAAGTAGGTCGGGGCGCTTACGACTGCCTCTTTCTATTATAAAAGAAGCCTCTTTAATCAATAGAGGCCTGCACAAAAAAACCGCCTGCAACGGGGCGCGAAGCAGACGGTCTTTTTGATCTCATAAAGAGATGTCTATTATTTATGATAGACATCTCTTTATTTCAACCCTTTTTTTACATCTTTCCGAAACTTATATAAGCATTTGCTAATATAAGCATATTTTACAAATGCTTACTGATACACATATCACATTATTTTTTTTTAATGTTACGATTTCTAGCGCTGTTATCTATAGTTTTGCTGTGAAGTTGACTATTTTGTGCCCCTTCCATTTGGCAATAAAGAACCGGCGTATATCTGCGCCAATCCCGTAAAGCGCGGGAACAAAGAACAATGTGACAAACAGCGCGAACAAAACTCCAAAGGCAAGAGCCACTGCAATGGGCACTAGCCACGCCGCTTGAATGGAGCGCTCCAGCATTAGCGGGACGAGGCCTACAAAAGTGGTGAGTGACGTCAGCAAGATAGGACGGAACCGCCGCGTGCCCGCTTCGACAAGAGCGGTGGCGCCGTCCATACCTTTGGCACGTAATTTATGCACATAGTCAAGCAAAACTAGGTTGTCATTGACGGCCACACCTGCCGCCGCGCTTATCCCTAGATAGGATAAAAGAGACAGGCTTTGCCCCATTATCAAATGACCAATCATCGCGCCCGTAAAGCAAAACGGAATGGCGGCAAGTAAAATAAGGGACGGTTCAACATATGATCTAAAGGCGATGGCGATTAAGAAATAAGCGACGCCTACCGCGATTAAAAGAAGCGTGAATATCTCTGCCAAAAATTCTGCTTCTCCTTGCGCGCGGCCAATATTACCGCGCGTGACATCTGGGTGACGGGCGTCGAAGCCTTCAAAGAAATCATCCTTGAGAGTGCTGCGAATTTCGTTGATGCGTTCGGGCACGACTTCGGCGCTGATAATGATGGCGCGTTGACGCTCTCTGTGCCTTATGCGCGAGATCCCTTTGTCAAACCGCAAATCGGCCACGGTAGACAAAGGCATTGCGCGCCCGTCATTGGTGCGAATGCGAATTTGACCTAGGAAATCTAGGCTTTCGCGGTCGCTGCGTGGATACCGCACATAAACCCGTACGTCTTCGCCGTCACGCGGTAGGCGCTGCACTTCTTCACCAAAAAACCCTTGGCGGATTTGCTTTGATACAAGGGCGGGCGTAATCCCAAGTGCCTCGGCATTGTCCTTTAGCTCGAAACGCACTTCGTCGCTTGTGCTTTCTGTATCATTGACCACATTATATACACCTTCATAACTACGTAGTTGCGCCATGAGGTCGTCTGCGGCCGCTTGAAGAACATTGAAATCGGTGGCGTTTAATACGTATTCAATTGCAGGGCCATTATTATTGCCGCTAGAAGAAACTGTAATCGTTTCTGCATCTGGGACTTCGCCAATAAGCATACGCAACCGGTCAGCAGTTTCCTCGGCGCTAAGTGTACGTGTTTCTGGCGGGACAAGTTTTACAAGCGCGAGAACTTGGTTGTCGCGTGAGCGCGTATACCAATTTTCTATCAATTTGCCTTCGCCATTAGTTGAAGAATTAATTTCCTCTTCCAGCGCTTTTTCAGCAATTTGAATTTGCTCTAATACTTCAAGCGTGCGTTCGTAGGGTGTGCCTTCTGGCAAATTAACAGTGATAGCGATTTGATCAGATTCGGGCTCCGGCTGAAATTCGGTTTTAACAATACCGTTTTTCAAAAGAGCCACTGATAATATCATCGTAGCTATAAAAATAGCGGCGACGAAATAGCGGCGCTTAAGCGTGAAGAGCATAGCAGGGCGGTAGGCTTTATCGCCAAGCCAGACCAGCGCCCCTGCCGTACGGGCTTGCAATCTGGTAATTGGGTTTTTGGGGTTCACTGGTTTTAAGTGCGATAAATGAGATGGGAGTATAAGCAAAGATTCGACCAATGAGAACGTCAACGCTAAAATTACGACTAGCGAAATCGCGCGCGTAAATTCTCGTGTGGCGCCTGATAAAAACATCCATGGCGCGAAAAAAATCATTGTAGTCAACACGGCAAAGATAACAGGCTTTATAACCATGTTGGTGCCTGTAATAGACGCCTCTATGCCGTCAATGCCTTCTTCCGTTTTAGCATGAATAGCTTCGCCAACAATGATCGCGTCATCAACAATTACGCCAATGACCAACAAAAAAGCGAAGGTTGAAATCATGTTAAACGAGACGCCAAATAATGGCAGTAACATAAGTCCGCCCGCAAAAGCAGTCGCGATACCAATAGCGACCCATATGGCGATTTTGGGGCGTAAAAATAATAAGAGCGTAACAAAGACTAGTATTAGTCCTGTGAAAAAATTTGTTCCAATAGTATTGATACGGCTGCGGTATATGTCTGCTTCATCATTCCAAAGTGACATAGTAATACCTGGTGGCAGCTCGTCGGCATTTTCCTCCATATAGCCGCGCACTGCATTTGACATTTTGACAATATCCATGCGCGGGCCGCTCATGACTTGTACTAAAATAGTGCGCTTGCCGTTGACGGTAGCCAAAAGATTTACTTGTTCAAAACCGTCGATCACTGTCGCCACGTCACTAACGCGAATGACCGCGCCATTGGCGAGCTGGCGTACGACAATATTTTCAAAATCTTCTTGCGTATCTGCTTGGGACCGGGTGCGCAATTGCATCGGCCCTAAATCAGTGCGCACAAGGCCCATAGATGAATTTAGTGATGTACTACGCACCGCAGTTGCTACGTCTTCCAGCGTAAGCCCGTAACGCTTAAGCGCCAGTTCAGACACTTCAATAGACACCTCTTCGCCGCGCACGCCAAACAAGTCAACGGAGGGTACATAGGGGAGCAGTGCCACTTCGCGGCGAATTTTTTCGGCGGTGCGTTTTAATAGCCTCTCATCAACATCGCCCGAGACGGCGATGCGCAATATTTCGTTTTGGCTTGCAAACAAACGAATTTGCGGCGGCTCTGCCGCTGAAGGCATTGTGCTGATTGACTCGATTTGGCGGTTAATATCCTGCAAAAATTTTCCCTGCTCGACACCACTTTTGCCAATGACAACGACGCGCGCAAAGCCTTCAGATGCGCTGGCCCAGAGCCGGTCAATGCCATCGACGGCGCTAATAGCTTCCTCAAGGCGCACGACAAGCTGTTCTTCAACATCTTGAGGAGACGCTCCTGCCCAAACCACGGTTACTTCAGCGGCGGCAACTTCAAAATATGGTTCCATTTCGCGTTCCATGCGAAGAAAGCTTATGATGCCGCCAAGTAATATGGCGATCATTAAGAGGTTTGCAGCGACTTTGTTTTGGGCCCACCAAGCTATAATTCCATTATACATGAAGCGCTCCTAGTTTTCTTTTTTAGCGGTGACGCCTGGTGATGTATTTTTGTCGGCGATCTCGATTTTCATACCTTCGGCCACGCCGCGCACGGGTGACGTAATAACCTTGTTGCCAACCTGCAGTCCGCTTGCGATCACTGCTTCTTTGCGCGATGATGAAATCACAGAGACTGTGTGTATGGTCAGGGTATTGTTTGCTGTTGCGACATAGACTTTGTCATTGCCGCGCAAGGCATTGCGAGGGATGACCAAAGCGTCTTTGATGTCACGGCCTGCTATGCTGGCATTGACAAATAATCCAGAGGCAAACGGGACACCTTTATCTGAGCCTTTAGTGTAGGGCTGCTTTACTTCGCCGTAAGCGTAAAGCACCCGCGTTGCAGTGTCATAGCCACTGTTTGTGCGCGTGATGCGGCCTTGCCATGTGTGGCGCTTGCCGCCGACATCCGCACTAAACTCTACGGCGGGGCCTGGGTTTGCTGCGCTGGCCTGAAAGCCAATGCCGATGCCTAGTTTAGACAGGTCGGTATCCGTTAGCGGGAGCTTTACCTCTGCCACATCAATAGCGTAAGCCCGCCCGAGCTTTTGTGCGGGCGATATAAACTCGCCCAAAGCAGCCGTTTGTTCGCGCACGCGGCCATTAAAGGGCGCGCGCAAGACGGTGCGGCTTTGTGATAATTTTGCTTCATCTAGTATGGCTTGCGCGGAGGCGAGGCGGGCGCGGGCTTCGGCGGCCTGCGGGACGCGCAAGGTCAGCGGGGATGGCTCTCCCTCACCAAGGTCTTCCCAATCGAGCCGCGCAATTTCGCCTTCTGATAGCTCGCGGGTAAGTACGGTTTCAGATTGCGCGACATTTGCCTTAGCTTGCGTAACGCGCAGATCATAGTCTGTTGCTTCTAGGCGCACCAAAACATCGCCTTTTCTAAATTGTCCGCCTTCTACGAACACAGGTGAGATATAACTAATCTTACCACCAACTTGCATGGCAAGATTAATTTCCGTGCGGGGCCGCACTTCACCTTGCGTATGAATGTTTAGGGTGGTTGTTCGCGTTTGCACATCAGCCACCAATACGGGGGCGGTGCGCTGCGCCTCTTCTTTAGTTTCTGGCGTAGGTTTAAATCCGCTCATAGCTTTCGCGCCAAAAAAAGCGCCCACGAGAACTAAAACGGGGAGAAAAAATATCGTCGCGCGTTTTAGCAATGATGCCTTGGGCTTTGCTATGGTAAATTCGTCTTCATGCATTTTAACCGTCAGATTTTCGTTTGGCATGGGGGTCTCCTATTGCCGTAGTTAGGTGATGTTAAATGCATCTATATCCATATAATTATTGATAATCAATAAAAATATTATGAAAAACAGAAATAAATAGCCGATAAACGGTGTCAAAAAGCGAATTGTTTGGTACAAATCATCAATTTTGATAAAATCAGTGTGATTCAAACATTGTTAAGCATAAGGCTCCATAATGAGCGAAGTTAAAGATGAGAAGCGGCGACTTGCAAAGTGTTGCTGGCGCCAAAACAAGGTGATTATTATGCGTAAAACAATTTCGGCATTCATTATGGCAGCTGCCCTTTCAGGCGTATCTGCAAGCGCATTAACCGCGCAACAAACCGTAGAGCGCGAAGTTGTTGTCAAGCAAGCCGATGGCACAGAGGCGGTAAAACGCGAAAAGGCAGACATGGTCACACCGGGCGATAAAGTAGTTTATACGCTAAGTTATTATAATGATGAGCGGGAACCTGCTGATAACATTGTCCTTGTGATGCCAATTCCTGGCGAGATCAAATATCTAGAAGGTAGCGCGGACATGAAACATGCCCGCACGGCGTATTCGGCGGACGGCGGTAAAACTTTTTATGAGCGGCAATCTCTTAAAGTTCTACAAGCGGATGGTCGGTCGCAAACGGCGAGCGCTACAGATATTACGCATGTGCGCTGGAGTGTTAGCACTGCCGTAGCGCCAGGCGAAAGCGGGACACTATCGTTTAGTGGACAATTGAAATAAAATACTTCACTTAATTCTAAAGCGAAATTTCACAGTAAATTGGGGATTTGGTGTGCCAAACCCCATCTGCCCACTCGGCTGAATACAAATATGTGTGACATTTGGATCATACCCTGCGGTAGGTGTATACGTACAGGCGGCCATATTGCTAGGTTTTACCGCAGTATTGGAAAATGCGACGTTTGTCACAAAATCATAATTAAGCCCTGACCCTAAGTCTGTAAAGGAAATGGCCTGTGTTTCGGGGCCGCCATCATCAATATCCCCATTGTAAAAGACCATATCTGCGGGAACTGTGTCGGCAATGAACAAGCTGTCTGTATCTGTGTACCCCGCGCCTGCATTAGCCACATTAATTGCGTAAACAACATCATTGCCCGGCAGCGCATACAAGCTAGAATTTGAGGGATCCCAGACACTGACCGTTTTTTGCGCGGTAAGCGCAGCAGGTACTGGCACGATGAAAAGACTAGATTTTAAAAATTGTCCATTATCAGAGGCGGTGTAGACATCGCAAACACGCACGGTCCATGTTCCAAAGGCGTCTTCACCATCAAATACGCTTAATGTAGATTCTGGGCGCACTGTATTTTGATAAGGTGGCACGGCCGTAATTGTATCATTCGTATTATGTGGGGTTTGGTCGACTAGGCCAGCCGCCTCGTCATCAAAACGAACATTATAATTATCCGCATTTACCGCGTATGGCCCAGTTAAGAGCGCAGAGGATGTGCCCAAAGGGGATATAAGCGTATAATTCATGTCGCTGCGCCATGTATGGCTAGCTAAAAACCCTACATCTAGGTCTGAAATAATAGCATGATCAGGAACATTGATGGTTGTGGTAAATTCTGCAGTGCCGCCGCAGGGTGTAGCGCTGCCAATTGCGCCCACGCCCGTAGTTTCATAAGGCCCAGTTTGGGCGTGCGCTATATGAGGGGCGGCAAAGGCGGCGAATAGCGCCCCTGCGCTAACTGCGGTGTATATTAGTTTGGCTACGCGCGTGGTAATTGTCATAAAAAGCACTTTTAAGTAGAATTAAATGAACACTTCCTATAAAACTGTTATTTATTTGTTAATATTACGCACAGTTTTTTTCATCTATTTTGAGTAAATTGGGATGAGTTATTAGTCAAAACCCAAAAGTACTGCTGTTTTTATCCCTTTAAGTATAAATTTACCATGCACGGTAGGAGGTGTTTAACCATTTTCGCTTACAAGTTGGCTCATCACAAACAAACAATAAAGGACTGTGGGTTATGACGAAATTGAATTTAATGGCAAAGGGGTTGCTCGGCGTATCCGTAATGACTCTTTTTAGCGCTGGGACGGCTTTTGCAGGCGGAACAGCTGCGGGCACAAATGTAGGTAATACATTCACGCTTGACTATAAGGTGGGCGGCGTTGACCAACCACAAATCGACACGGGACCAGGCGGTAGCGATACACCGACTGAATTTACCGTTGACCGTTTGGTGGATTTGACCGTCGCTTCACAAGGCAACGCAACGGTAGCTCCAGGCGGACTTGATCAAGAACTTGTCTTCTCTGTCACCAACAATGGTAATGACGTGCAGGCATATGACTTCACATTATTCAACGAAACGGGCGATGATTTTGATACGACTGGCCTAAACATCACTTATTATGTTGATGATGGTGACGGCATATTCCAAACGGGCGGCGCAGATGGCGCTGGTACAGCCTATACACCAGGTAGCGGAGCTGCTTCATCTGATCTTCCGGCGGACGCAATCATTTGGGTTGTAGTTGATGGCGATATTGCTGCGGCTCAAGTTGATGCAGATACATCACAAATCAGCCTAGTTGCCGATACACTTGAACCATCAACGGCTGGCGGTACAGCTGGCGACGAAGTTTTAGCTGATGGTGGCGGTAATACGCTAACAGGCGCGGCTGAAAACGTTCTAGGTGACGGCACTGGTACTGGTAATGAAGTTGCCAACGCGGGTGATCATTCAGATACAGGTACATATATCGTAGCTTCTGCTGACTTGGTAGCATCGAAAGCCGTAACAATCTTCTCTGAAGATGGGGCTGGTTGTGCTACTATTCCTGGAACAGCAGCTTTGGGCGAGCAGTATTCTATTCCTGGTGCCTGTGTTCAATATGTCATTACTGTTTCAAACAATGGCGCATCGGCGGACGCAACTAATATCGATATTACCGATGTGTTGCCTGATGACCTGACACACATCAATGCAGTAGCTAGTGTAGACTTTACGGGTGGCCCTTCATTTAGCCAGCCAGCTACGAGTACAGATTGTGTGAGCGGTGCATGTACTGTTTCGCTTACTGGCGCAACTTTAGGCGCTGGCGATACTGGCACGATTACAATCCGGGCCTTGATTAAATAATCAAGCGGATTGACTAAACAAAAATAAACTGCGGCGACACAAGTCGCCGCAGAAAACTTTAAAACATTTTTACACGAGAAAAACGTGCGGGCGATATGCTTGACATGTACCGGGTGAGATGTGTGGGACAAAATGGTGAATACGAATATCTTACATCTGGTAAGGTGTTTGATGGTGGTTGTGATAAGCTTTGGTCTCTCCTTTGCAGGAGCTACTCAGGCGACTACCCTCGGGCAAACAGTTACCAATACAGCAGCTCTCAGTTATGATGATACTGGCGGTGACCGCGTAAGCGTGCTTACAAATCCTGCCAGTTTTGTTATCGAGGCTGAGCGCACTGAGTCCACAATTGAATTTTTCCGTTTTTCTCCGAATGCTCCTGATGCGCTTAGCGTTCAGATTAATGGTTCAGACTATAGCCCTAGTGGCGATTTAGCGGGTCCATTTTCTGATGTTGGTAGCGCGCTAGGTTCTAGCACAATATCTGACATCGATATGTCAGGCCCCATCCCTATGATACCTGCTACCACATATCAAACAGGTGAGTTGATGTTTGTTCGTGTTACTGACGCGGGGCAAAATGGCAACCCAAATGTAATAGAAACTGTTGTAATTATCATAGCAACAAGTAATGGCGACACTGTTACGCTGCGCTTATATGAAACAGGTGCGGATACGGGCGAATTTTGGGCATATGTTCCCTCAAACCGTGATGCAACACCTCAAAACGACACATCTTTAACAACGCAGCAAGGCACTATATTAACGGCCACATATGTTGACAGCTTTGACGCAACCGAAGTTTCGGTGGATACGGCACTTGTGGATCCATATGGCCGCGTATTTAATGGCCTAACTGGTGAGCTAATCGATGGGGCGCGCGTAACTTTAATCGACGCAAGTACAGACCAACCTGCAGATGTTTTCGGCATTGATGGATTTTCACGCTATCCAAATAGTGTGCTTACAGGCCAAGATACCACGGACGAAAGCGGTCTTGTTTATGATATTCGCCCCGGTGAATTTAGATTTCCCCTCGCGCCGCTCGGTGATTATTATGTCACCGTTGAGCCGCCAGAAGGACTTAGTTTTGCGTCGCGCCTTACGCCCGCTGATTTCGTTGGCCTGACAAACGCACCATTTATTATTGAAAATGACGCTTCATATGGCCAGACATTTACCCTAGCGGGGACAGCGCCACTGAACTTTGATATTCCTCTCGATGCGGAAACTGACTTTGTTCTAAGCAAGTCCGCATTTCCAGTAAGCGGTGATGTTGGCGATTATATCACATATACTGTTAGTGCGCAAAACAATGGCCAAGCAGGCGCGCCGCTTGTCTTGTCCGATACGCTGCCGCTTGGGTTCAAATACGTTACGGGCTCGGCCAAGCTTGGCGGGCAAAGCTTAGCGGAGCCAGCTATTTCAGCGGATGGGCGCACGATTAACTTTGAGCTAGGCCCTTTAAATGTAAACGCTTTGGCTGAGCTAACTTACATACTTGAAATCGGCGCAGGTGCTACGCATGGCGAAGCCCAAAATTCAATTGTTGCCATAGATGTTAATGGCGTAGACATTTCAAATGTTGCTCGTGCCTCTGTTACTATCCGCGAAGATTTGTTTCGTACGAACAGTACAGTTGTTGGCCGCATTTCCGAAAAATCTTGTGACGGCGACGAAGATTGGTCCCGCGAAATTGTTAAAGGCATAGGCGTTGAGGGCGTTCGCCTTTATATGGAAACGGGAGCCTATGCCATTTCCGATGAAGACGGTCTCTATCACTTTGAAGGTGTTACGCCTGGCACCCATGTTGTGCAAGTCGACGAAGAAACTCTTCCCGAAGGCTATGCGCCTATGGTGTGCGAAGAGAGTTCTCGCTACGCTGGAAAGCCAACTTCAAAATTCGTAGAAGTACAAGGCGGTGGATTATGGCGCGCAAACTTCTACCTAAAGAAAACGCAAGAAGTTGCTGTCAAAGAAGAAGTCATCGTGTTTAATGACCTGACGGAATATAAAAACTATGATAGCGTTTGGCTTGATACTCAAACAGCAGATGCCCAGTGGGTTTATCCGCTCGCCAGCCGCACGCCATCTACGCCGTCGATTAATGTTGGCGTAAAACATGGCCCGAACCAAAAAGTGTCGCTGCATTTAAATGGCAAGCCTGTTCCACGCACAAATTTCGAAGCTCGCGATAGTAATGCTACGCGTACCGTAATGTTAAGCCGTTGGCGCGGCGTAGACTTGCTCGAAGGCAGAAACAGCTTTGAAGCAAAGATCGTTGATTTACAAGACCAGCCCGTGCGCACGATTAAGCGCGATATTTATTTCGTCAAAACCATTGCTCGCGCTACGCCGCTTCCAGATCAATCTGTATTAGTTGCGGATGGCCGGACCAAGCCAGAGCTTGCGATCCGCCTTGAAGACGAAGCGGGCCGCCCCGTCCATAAAGGCCGCATTGCCAAAATAGATGTCCACGCGCCTTATCGCCTCAACAACAAATCCCGCCTTGAAGGCGAAGAAGAACTGGTCTCACCAAATGCAGGCCGCGCAGATATTGTTGCGGGCGTAGATGGTATTGCTCGCATTACGCTAGAGCCAACACTGCAAACGGGTAAAGTAACAATCGTTGTCACTTTGGATGATGGCCGCGAAGTCACCATGTTTATGTATCTTGAGCCAGAGAAACGCGACTGGATTATCGTTGGCCTTGCTGAGGGCAGCACTGCGTACAACTCGCTTAAGAACCAATCAGCCGCACTATCAAATGGCGCTGTTGACGACCTAAATTCAGATGGCCGCGTTGCTTTCTTCGCCAAAGGTTTGGTCAAGGGCGATTGGATGCTAACACTGGCCGTTGATACGGATAAACGCCGCGGCACTCGTGATGGGGATTTTAATACCCATATCGACCCTAACGCATATTATACGCTTTATGGTGACCGTTCATATACCGAGTTTGAAGCGGCTAGCCGTTATCCCGTTTATATTAAGCTTGAGAAGAAAAGCTTCTACGCATTGTTTGGTGATTTTAACACCAACATCACCGAAGGTAAGCTTACACACTATAACCGTAATCTATCAGGTTTCAAAGCGGAATATTTAGGCGCGGCGTTCCAAGCCACAGCTTTCGCCGCTGAAACCAACCAAGGGTTTACCAAAGACGAGATCGCTGCCAATGGCACAAGCGGCCCTTATGTGCTGCGCAACGCGCCCGTTTTGGCGAATTCAGAAACCATCACAATTGAGACCCGCGACCGTGTGCGCCCTGACAGAATTATAGAGCAGCGCCGCCTAATCCGCCATCTTGATTACACGCTAAACAATCTTACAGGTGAAATTATTTTCCGCTTACCTGTTGATGTCAGCGATAGCGGCTTTAACCCAAATGTTATTGTTGTCGACTATGAAAGTTCTAGTGACAGCGAGCGCAACCTTACTTATGGCGGACGGGTGCAAAAGCAGCTGAGCGGCGGACGTGTTCAAATCGGCTCTACCTTTGTTCACGAAGGTGGCAACGCCAATAACGCGGATGCTAGCGCTGATATGATTGGCGCGGAGATTATCGCTCAGATACGCCCTGGCACAGAAGTTCGTGCTGAATACGCTTATTCTTCAAGCAAGAGTTCCACCGCGCCGCGTCGTTCGGCCAGCGCTTATCTTGCTGAAATTGTCCACACCAGTGAGAAGTTTTCCGCTGATGCTTATATTCGCCAAGAAGACGCAGGGTATGGTTTACGACAAACCAGCTCAGCGACTGCGGGAACAAGACGTTACGGCGGCAATCTATCGTATAAATTTCAAGAATTTGAAGCCAAAAAAACAGGACTCCGTGGTTCGCGTAGTGTCAACGCTAGTGCGACCCGTGAAGATAGCCTAGGCACTGGCAATCACCGCACCTCTTCTGAAGTTACCGTTTCCCAAGAGAGCGATACACTAAGTGCATCTTTTGGCCTGCGCGGCGTGAAGGACGAAATTGTTGGCGGTACAAACCGCGAGTCATTATTGGCCATTGGCAGCGCCAGTTACCGCCTTGCAAAACACGGCCTCACCGTACAGGCATCGCGCGAGCAACCTCTTGGCGGCAAAGATGGCGTTGACGATTTCCCAGCGCGTACCCGCCTAAGTGTTGACAAAACCGTTACCGACAAAGCTAGCGTGCGCATCACCCACGATATTCTTGACGGTGAAAACACTGGTGGTCAAAACACAGCACTTGGTGTGACTTATGCGCCTTGGGCGGGCACATCGATTACAGCAGGTTCTGATATGATCACCTCCGACAGCGGACGCCGCATCGGGGCCACAGTCGGCCTTGACCAGCAGTTCCAGATCACCGAAAAATGGAGCGCGTCGACAGGCATAAGTAATCGCCGCGTTTTAAGCGAAAACGGCACCCTCACTCAAGTTACGCCAGATGCCGCATTATCAGGCTTTGAAACCAATGAAGGCTTTACGGCCGCTTATCTTGGCCTTGGCTACCGCACGGGGAAAACGAGTGTTTCCGCCCGCATGGAAGCGCGCGAAGGCGGCGACACAAACGATTATACAGCTAGCTTCGCCGCAGCGCGTGAGCTGTCAGAAACTTTGTCTTTCGCAGGCGCCGTGCGCGCTAACTGGAAAGAACAAGGGCCAAGCGCTGGCGCGTTTGCTGGTCACTCAACTCGTATGGATGGCCGTCTTGGCACCGCATGGCGTCCGCGCGATGAGGACCTTATTTTCTTTAACCGCTTTGACGTCAATTATGAAAACAAACCTGGTGGCCCGCGCACGACAAAACTTGTCAACAATTTTAGCGCCAATTCGCAAGTCTCTGACCGTTGGCAGCTTGCTGGTCATTACGGCGTTAAGTATGTCAGCACAGATTTGGACGGAAATACTTATAGTAATGTTACGCACCTTTTGGGTGGCGAAACCCGCTTTGACATCACCGAGCGTATTGACGTTGGTTTAAACGGTTCTATCTTGCTCGCGGATAATAGCACACAATATGCTTATGGCCCGTCGATCGGCGCGTCACCTGTCGATAATGTTTGGCTCTCTCTTGGTTATAATGTTGTAGGCTATGAGGACGAAGATTTTGCCGCTGCTGAATACAGCCAAAAAGGCGCTTACATAGAATTCCGTTTCAAGTTCGACCAAAACACAGCACGGAGCCTCTTAGACATTATTTCTCCAGAGGCAAAATAGATAAAGCGGGGCTTTGTTCCTTTTCCGCTGAGCTGCGCTCAGCGGCCGTTCACGCGCTTACGCGCTGGCACGGAGCGATGACTGCCATGTGGTGTTTTGTAGAACACTGAAAACCAATGTTTCTTAGGCCTCCCCTCATGCCAATATTTGCAGTACACGCGCCCTAGTAAAAACTCCAACCTTATGGCGGCCTTCGCTCCGTGCCAGGGCCTCAAAGCCCGTGAACGTTTCGGATCTGGTTGGCACAGCCGAGCGAAAAGAATAAAAGCAAAAATATCCCGCTATACTTTATACCTCCCCGTATACCCCAGCACCGATGGCGCAGCGAGGAGGCTCGCCGCGTGATAGTTTCTTAGGCACCGTACTTATCGTCATGGCGG
>Ga0209633_10001801_pt1 | contig 21510 bp, 22 predicted proteins | sample Cruoilmetagenom1_FD_187290 | JGI IMG/M metagenome (GOLD analysis project Ga0209633, IMG submission 187290) | Oil polluted marine microbial communities from Coal Oil Point, Santa Barbara, California, USA - Sample 1 (SPAdes) (version 2) | ecosystem: Environmental > Aquatic > Marine > Oil seeps ... | reverse complement strand
TGTGCAGGGACTGGGTATGGCCCTGCGTCGCCGCCATGGCCTCGACGCAGGTGCGCGTCACATTGTTGAACACATCCTGTGCGGTAAGGCTCCAGCCAGACGTCTGACAGTGCGTCCGCAGGCTCAATGATCGAGGGTCCTTGGGGTCGAACTGTTTCATCAGCCTGGCCCAGAGCGCGCGTGCGGCACGCATCTTGGCAATCTCCATGAAGAAGTTCATGCCGATCGCCCAGAAAAACGAAAGCCGTGGTGCGAAACGGTCAATTTCCATGCCGGCATCAATGCCTGCGCGGACATATTCGACCCCGTCCGCAAGCGTGTAGGCGAGTTCGAGGTCTGCCGTGGCACCTGCTTCCTGCATGTGATAGCCGGAGATCGAAATCGAGTTGAACTTGGGCATGTTCTCCGACGTGTAGCGGAAAATATCGGAGATGATCCGCATGGATGGCTTGGGCGGATAGATGTAGGTGTTGCGCACCATGAACTCTTTCAGAATATCGTTCTGAATGGTGCCGGAGAGTTTTTCTGCCGGGACACCCTGTTCCTCGCCCGCAACGATATAGAGCGCGAGGACCGGCAGAACGGCACCGTTCATGGTCATCGAGACAGAGATGCGATCGAGCGGAATACCCTCAAACAGGGTGCGCATGTCGTATATGGAGTCGATCGCCACGCCGGCCATGCCAACATCGCCCTGCACGCGCGGATGATCGGAGTCATAGCCTCGGTGCGTGGCGAGGTCGAAAGCGATTGAAACACCCTGCTGACCGGCAGACAGATTGCGCCGGTAAAAGGCGTTGGATTCCTCCGCTGTCGAGAAACCCGCATACTGCCGGACCGTCCAGGGCCGCTGGACATACATTGTGGGGTAGGGGCCGCGAATGTAAGGCGGCAGGCCGGGGCGGGTATCGAGAAAGTCCAGGCCCTCACGGTCTGAACCGGTGTAGACGGACTTGATCGCAATCCCTTCGGGCGTCTCGCGAGAGTCAACGGGGGCAAGGGCAGCGTTACTGGTTGGCTCTGCCTTGAAGATGGTCTGCGTAAAGTCAGGTATTCGTGTCATAACAATCGAACCATAACGCATTCACGCTTTGGCTTCGTCAAAAAAGGGTTCTCGTCCAATAAGCCAAGCGAAGGCGACACCGGTGATGGCTCCCCAAATTGCACCTAAAATCGACAATGCCAGTGTTGGCAATACAGCGAAAGTCTCCAAATGAGAGAACAGCAAAAATGATTTGGGGAACAATAAGACAGAAATAATGGGAGCGACAAAGCCTACACATGTCCCTCCCAGAAAATATTTTGCATAGTAAGAGCGTTTCCCGGCATCATGGGTACCGATCAGAAATAAGGCAATGGGACCGCCGATCAATCCAGCTGGTGAAGCTAACACGGCCAGCAAAAAAGGCATTGTAGCCAACATTCCGACCGAGCCTGTCTTATCCACCGCTAATTTCGCCGGAAGTTCACCCCAGAAAACGGAAACAAGGCCATAAGCCGTCAAGGTTATTGAAAAAAATGCAGCAGTAAGAAATGAAGCAATAACGCCAATAAATGCTGCGAAAATTAGAGTCGAAATCGTCTTGCCGCTATGCATTACAAGACCCTAAGACCGATCAATTTTCTCGCCTTCAGATACCCAGCACGTCCTGGGCATCTTTGAGTGTATCGATGATATCACACCCCTGGTGAAGAAATCCGCCAACACCTGCGTCTTTGAGAGTTTTGCGCAATTCTCCGGGCCGGCCAATCAAGTAAATCTTTGCTGCACCGGCTTTTTTCAGAGTTCCCGCCGCATCCGCACCATCGCTTTCATAGGCCGCATCACTGGAGCAGATACAGGCAATTGGAGATGTGCCGGTCTCGTAATCGGCGGCGTTATCAACTGTAACTGTCTCTATGCCACCGGCTGCAAAGAAGCTCTCAGCGTAAGTTGCGCGCGCGGCATAGTCGCTGGGCCGACCGATGGTCGCAAGCACGACCTTGGGTCGCTCGCCGTGCGTTTCCAGATAACGATCGGACGCATCGCGAAGCCGCTCGAACGGTTCGGCAGGACGGCGAAGCGGAATCGGCTCCACGGTGATTGCGGGATCTTCAAGATCGTCCGGCACCGCATGCGGGGTGTTGTCACCCGGCGGTTCGGCCAGGTTCGGAAACGAGCTCACGCCGGTCAGTTCCGCGTCACCGACCGCAACGTCATGCGCGCGTATCTTTGCCGTTTCGGCGATCTTGTTCTGGATGAAGCCTTTCGCCAGCGCCTCTGCCATGCCGCCTTGCCGCTCTATTTCCTGAAACACGTCCCAGGCCTTTGCCGCCAGATCCCTGGTGAATTCTTCCACATACCAACTGCCACCGGCCGGATCGAGCACCGCGCCGAGCGAGGACTCTTCCTGCAGGATGATCTGGATGTTGCGGGCGATACGCCGCGCGTGTGCGTCTGATTGACCGTTCGCGTAGGTAAAGGGCAACACGGTGATTGAGTCCGCACCACCCAGTGCGGCGGCCGCTGCTGCAATGGTGGTGCGCAAAATGTTTATCTGAGGGTCGTGGCGGGTGAACATACGGAAGGATGTCATTGCATGAAGCCGCAAATTGGGTAGGGCATCAGCAGCACCAGATACGTCTGCTATCCGGGCAATGAGCGCGCGCGCGGCGCGAAGTTTCGCAATGTTGGCGAACAAATCCGCGTTGCAGGCGAGCGTGAACTCCATTTGTGCCAGCCCATCGCGCGGCGCGAGACCTGCGCTTTCCAGGGCGCGCAAGTAGGCAACGGTTGTTGCACACAGGCATGCAAGTTCCTGCGCTTCGCTTGCGCCACCACCATGATAGGGGCGCGCATCAACCGACAGTGCCGTCACAAGGGGCATTTGCTCATGGGTGATCGTGGCGAGCCCGGCCATTTCCGCAAGAGCCTGTTCAAGCGACAGGGGGTGTCCTCCGGTGCGGGCCAACACGCCCAGAGGATCGGTGCCGAACCCGCCAAGCGCCTGAGCCTCATCAACACCGCGGCTCTTCCAGAGTTCGATCAGGACGTGCGCCGTTTTGGCGGCACCATGACCCGCCTCAAGCCATACACCTGCGAGATCTAGGGCGACATTCTCCAGCGCGTGATCGAGATCGGACACCGTGTTGATGTTCACGCCGGACTGTCCGGGTGCTGCAACCTGCAACGCAATCGCGCTTGCGCCCCCTTCAAGGTCTTCAAGGATTGCGGTGTTTGCTTCTACCGGGTCAGCTTCGGCATAAAGTTGGCAGATGTCCCATGGGCGTTGGCCGTGGGCTGCACGAAATCCACGCAGATAGGGAGCGGCCCCCGGCTTTCCGCCCGGGTCTCCATCTGGTTCATCTTCTCGCGTGTAGAGTGGTTTGACCCTCAGCCCATCGGCTGTGTGCGAGACCAGGGTCTTGTCGAAATCAGCGCCTTTGAGCGCTTTTTCAACCAGCGCTCGCCATGCGGCGTCGTCAGCCTTCGGGAAATTACCGGCAAGGGAAAGCTTGCTCATCATGCTACCGCCGAATTAGCCGCGCTTGCGCTGCTCACCCATCTGCTGACTGTCGTCTTCCCAGTCTGCATACCCGTCGCGGGTCTGCGGGAATTTCCGATCGAGGATACGGCTCGCAACGAGGTTCCTTAAGAGCTGGGCCGTCCCGCCGCCAATTGTGAACATGCGCGCATCGCGAACCATACGTTCCAGTGGCAGGCGACGCGAATAACCCGGTGCGCCATGAATCTGGAGAGCATTATTGGTAACGGTAATGGCTGTTTCGGATGCAAGGATTTTTGCCTGCGCCGCGAGCAGGGGGTCGGGAAAGCCTTCCTTGCCCTTGCTCGCCGCTGCCTTGTGCACGAGGAGGCGGGCAGCTTCAAGTCCGGTCGCCATGTCCGCCAGCATCCATTGCAGACCCTGAAACTCGGAAATGGGCCGGCGGAATTGCCTGCGTGTTTCGGCATAATTCAGCGCGATATTGTAGGCACCTGTCGCTATGCCGAGCGCAACGGTCGCAGCTCCCGTGCGCTGACCATTGTAAGCATTCATGAGGCCGGCAAATCCGCGACGGATGCCTTCCGGCGGCACAATGATGCGGTCTTCAGAAAGTGTCAGATCATGAAACTCGACCCGCGTCTCGGGGATGCCACGCAATCCCATGGTCGGTTCCCGGTCTGCAATCACCAGGCCTTCATCTTCATCCTTCAGTGCAACGAATGCTGCTATCCCCTTGTCTTCACCATCTTCGATCACCCGGGCGAATATGAGATAAAGGCGCGAGACACCACCGCCTGTAATCCAATGTTTTGTGCCGTTAAGGACGTATGTGTCGCCTTTTTTCTCGGCCCGCGTTGTGAGTTCGGTGAGCGCGCTGCCCGCGTCGGGTTCGGTCATGCAGATGGCCGGTTTGTCGCCTTCCAAGACCATGCTGGCAGCCAGTTTTTTCTGCGCTTCGGACCCGTAAGCCATGATCGCGCCGATCGCGCCCATGTTGGTTTCGACGACAATCCGGGCGGTTACGGCACAGATTTTTGCCATCTCTTCAATGACAAGAACCGTGTCCAGATAGTTGAGACCCTGTCCACCGTAGGACTGCGGTACCGTCATGCCCGCGAACCCAGCCTTGGTGAGCTTTTCAACAATGTCCCACGGATATTCCTGACTTTCGTCAATCTCCGCCGCGCGGACAATCAATTCGGTTTCGGCAAAGGTGCGCGCGCGCAATTGAAGTTCTTTTTGGTCTTTGGTCAGTTCGAACATTGGTCCCATCCCATGTCCAGTCGGATTGATCTCTGGTTTCTCTAACACTCTCCTATCACACCCTGATCACGTCTGGCACCCGCCCCAAAGTCGCGGGTTATTTTTCTGCTGACCAACAAAAAACGGCGGCTCCACCGAACCGCCGTTTCGTGTCTCGCATTTGTTGTATCAGTCTAGTAGGTCAAGATCGGCTTCAGCTTTTTCGCGTGCGCCACCCAGGCTTTGACCTGTTTGGGGCCAGGCAACTGGCGAACGAGCTTTTTCTTGGTATTTACTGTCGACATGGCCTCATGCAAATTCTCTGGCTTGCGATTACGCAGCTCCTTGACCGTGTCGACACCGGCCGCTTCCAGAAGCTCGGAATATTCCTCGCCAACACCCCTGATGCGCATCAAGTCGGCCATATTGGTCCATTTGAGTATCTGGGTCTCGGTGCAACCGGACTCCTTAGCCAGGTCCTTGCGGCCCTTTTTGGATGCGCCACGGGACAGCAGATGCTTGGTCTGGGAAACGCCGACTTTCTTCAGCATCTTCGTGTATTTGGGCCCAATGCCCTCAATATCGATAATCGGGTAGCTCATATATTGCCCTCCTCGGAAATCTATTGATAGCTCAGCTAAAGTCCGCGACTTGTATACGCCGTATGTCATGGCGACAAGGGGTTAAGTTGTGGCTCAAATTCTAGCTCGCTTCTAACGTGTGGTTGGCGTAGGACAATAGGGTTGAAAAGGGTTCGTCCGACAAGGTAACGAGACCTGATTTGTCCGCAATACGGGGTCACTATGAGCGAAGAAGAAACGGTCTTTATCGGCAAGAGTACCAAGCGTGAGGAACTGCGCCTGAAGCTCGCAAACCGTCATGGATTGATTACCGGTGCGACAGGAACCGGTAAAACGGTTTCACTGCAGATTCTGGCCGAAGGTTTTTCCGAAAACGGTGTTCCTGTTTTCTGCGCCGACGTGAAGGGTGATCTGTCGGGCGTGGCGGAATCCGGCGTTTCGAAGGATTTCCTCGAAGAGCGCGCGAAAAAGATCGACTTCAATGACTATGACTACGAAGCGTTCCCGACCATTTTCTGGGATCTTTTCGGTGAGCAGGGTCATCCCATCCGAACCACGGTGAGCGAAATGGGGCCCTTGCTCCTCGCCCGGCTCATGGACCTGAATGACACTCAGGAAGGTGTCCTGAATATTGCATTCCGGGTTGCGGATGAAGAAGGGTTGCTGCTTCTCGATCTGAAGGATCTGCGCGCGCTGATGTCGCATGTCGGCGAAAGGGCCAAGGAGCTTTCAACCGAGTATGGCAATGTTTCCACTGCGTCAGTTGGTGCGATCCAGCGTTCGTTGCTCGTGCTGGAGGAGCAGGGGGGGGAGAACTTCTTCGGCGAGCCCGCACTTGAGATCGCCGACCTGATGCGCACAACGCGCCAGGGCCAGGGATACATAAATGTGCTGGCGGCGGACAAGCTGATGCAGTCGCCCCGTCTCTACGCAACCTTTCTGCTGTGGTTGCTTTCGGAGCTCTTCGAGGAGCTGCCCGAGGTTGGTGACCCCGATAAACCGAAGCTCGTCTTCTTTTTCGACGAGGCGCATCTCCTGTTCGACGAGGCGCCCAAGGCATTGATCGAGAAGGTCGAGCAAGTGGTTCGCCTTATCCGATCCAAAGGAATTGGCGTCTATTTCGTGACACAGAATCCGCTCGATGTGCCGGATTCAGTTTCAAGCCAGCTGGGCAACCGCGTCCAGCATGCCCTGCGTGCCTTTACTCCGCGCGAGCAACGCGCTGTGAAAGCGGCAGCAGAAACCTTCCGTCCCAATCCCGACTTCAAGACCGAAACCGTGATCATGGAATTGGGAGTGGGTGAAGCGCTCGTTTCAACGCTGGAGAAAAAGGGACACCCTTCGGTTGTCCAGCGCACGCTGGTGCGTCCGCCGTCATCGCGCCTGGGACCACTGACCAAAGCCGAGCGGAAGGATGTCATCAAGGAGAGCCCCGTCCTGGGAGTTTACGACAAGGGCGTTGACCGGGAGTCGGCATACGAAACGTTGCAGAAACGCGCCAAGGCAAAGACCGAGCAGGAGGAAAAGCAGCGCGAGCAGGAGTCTGAGGAACAGACCGAAAGTCGCGGTGGGTTCTCGCTACCCGATTGGATCGGAGGCGGCTCAAGCAGCAATTCAGGCACTTCGAAGAAACGAACCACCCGCAAGAGCAGTTCCCGGCGGCAAAGCACCACTGAAGCGCTTACAAAATCTGTTGCCCGGTCAATGGGAACGGCCCTTGGCCGCGCGCTGGTTCGCGGCATATTGGGGAGCCTGAAGAAGGGGTTTTGATCGGGTATGACTGCAGGAAAACTATCCCGCAGGCCCCTTTAAATCGCCGGTGCGCAACATAGATGAGACATTGGTCCTGTATCAGGACCGTCGCTCATTATTTTTGATCCAATTTCAATCATCAGGGAGGCACGAATGGCGATATTGTTGAAAGGGTTGCGGGGTGAACCTGTAAAGCGGCTTCAGGAAAAGCTGGGCGTTGAAGCAGACGGTGTTTTCGGTGGTGGTACGGAACAGGCGCTCAAAGATTATCAGCAGGCGAATGGTTTGAAGGTCGACGGCATTGCCGGACCGGATACATTTGCTCACATGGGCCTTTATGATCTCGTCCAGCTGCGTCGCGGTTCTCGCGGCACAACCGTCAAGAAAATGCAGGAGGCGCTTGGTATTGATGCTGATGGCAAGTTCGGCTCGGGCACTGAGAAGGCAGTCAAGGCATATCAGGAGAAGAATGGCCTCAAGGGGGATGGGATTGTTGGCCCCAATACATTGGCCAAGCTTGATCTGTTTGACGATTCAGCCGCCAAGAATGTCATAGCGTCTGCAGCGGAAGCGGCCGACGACGTATGGGGCACGATTACTGAAGCTGCCGATGGCGCCCTTGATCGCGTCAAGAATATGTTCGGCCTCTAGGCTGTACCTTTTCCATTTGGCTGCGGTTTCGAATTCGAGGCAGCGCATGATCGGGCTCGACTCCGGTTGTGCGCTGTTGTCATATTGATCGAGGTTCCATGCCGTGCTTTCTGGATTGCGGCTCCAAAACTCAGATAGGTAAAAGCAATGAAACGAGCCCTAACGGTTCTGGCCGCTATCACCATCTCGACCGGACTAACCGCCGGTCCAGCGCATGCTCAAGACAAGGATTTGGCCCTGGTGGGTAAGGCGCTGGCCGAGGAGCGTTGCGGGCGTTGTCATGCTGTCGGCAAGAGCGATACCAGCAAACTGCCCCTCGCGCCGCCGTTTCGGACATTCGCTACAAAATGGCCGCTTGAAAGCCTGGAGGAGGCCTTGGCCGAAGGTATAGTAACCGGCCATCCGGACATGCCCGTTGTTGAGTTTGAACCCGATCAGATTGCCGCCCTGATCGAACACCTGCATGCGATCGCGGACAAAAAGGCAGCGCAATAGCCCTGTCGCGAGTGATCCCGCGCAACAAAAAAGGCCAGAGCGCTACTTAGCTCTGGCCTTCAGATAAATTGGGCGATCTGTAGTTTAGCTGGCCGCCTCATACAGTTCAGAGACGTAGTCCCAGTTGATGAGACTGTCGACCCACGCTTCGAGATATTTCGGCCGGGCGTTGCGGTAGTCGATGTAATAGGAGTGCTCCCACACATCGCAGCCAAGCAGCGGAGTGGCACCATGGACAAGCGGGTTTTCACCGTTCGGCGTTTTCATGATTTCGAGCTTGCCATCTTTCAGAGCAAGCCAGCACCAGCCGGATCCGAACTGTGTCAGACCGGCATCAACAAAGGCCTTCTTGAAGGCGTCATAGCCGCCAAGGTCTTCGTTGATCTTGTCTGCTAGGGTGCCAGGAAAACCGGTTCCTGACCCGCCGCCGCCATTCGGTTTCATCCATTTCCAGAAATGGATGTGGTTGTAGTGCTGGGCTGCGTTGTTGAACAAACCGGCGTTGGAGCCGTGAGAGGCCACAACAATTTCTTCCAGGCTCTTGCCTTCAAGGCCCGATCCCTCGAGCAATTTGTTGCCGTTATCAACATAGGCTTGATGATGCTTGTCATGGTGAAATTCGAGCGTTTCAGCAGACATGAAAGGCTGAAGCGCATCGTAAGCATAAGGCAGGTCAGGAAGTTCGAACGCCACGATTTTCTCCCGGGTTTGAGGTCGATGATTGAATTTGCAGGCACACTAGACGCTCCAAAATTGCAACGCAACAGATTGGCTGGAACGACGGAGATAGCTCAGCAGAAAGCCTGAATGCCGGTCTGTGCACGGCCAAGAATGAGGGCATGAATATCGTGAGTGCCCTCATAGGTATTGACCGTCTCCAGATTCATGACGTGACGGATGACGTGATATTCATCCACGATACCGTTGGCGCCATGCATGTCACGCGCGGTCCGCGCGATATCCAGTGACTTGCCGCAATTGTTGCGCTTCAGAAGTGAGATGGATTCCGGCCACTCATTGCCTGCCTCGAAGATACGGCCAAGCTGAAGCGCGCCTTGCAGACCGAGCGCGATTTCCGTCTGCATGTCGGCCAGCTTCTTCTGTACCAGTTGGTTGGCGGCGAGGGGTCGTCCGAACTGCTCACGGTCGAGAACATATTGACGCGCCGCGTGCCAGCAGAATTCCGCGGCTCCCATTGCGCCCCAGCAGATGCCGAAGCGGGCCCGGTTCAGACAACGGAACGGTCCACCCAGTCCTTGCGCGCCGGGGAGAAGGTTTTCCTCCGGAACGAAACAGTCCTCAAGGACGATCTCACCGGTTTCGGATGCGCGAAGCGAGAACTTGCCTTCGATCTTGGGCGTCGAAAGGCCTTTCATCCCGCGCTCCACGATGAAACCGCGAATAACGCCATCTTCCGTCTTCGCCCAGACGATGCAGACATCAGCGCTCGGGGCGTTGGAAATCCACGTCTTTGCGCCTTTGAGAATGTAACCGCCATCTGCCTTTTCCGCCCGGGTGCGCATCCCACCGGGATCCGAACCGTGATCAGGCTCGGTCAGACCGAAACAGCCGATCATTTCACCGGATGCGAGTTTGGGCAGAAATTTGCGCTTCTGATCGTCCGTGCCGTACTCGAAGATCGGAAAGATCACCAGTGAGTTTTGAACGCTCATGGCAGAGCGGTACCCCGAGTCGACACGTTCGACTTCGCGGGAGATGAGTCCATAGGAGACGTAACCCAGTCCCGAGCCGCCATACTCTTCAGGCAGGGTTGCGGCGAGCAGGCCGAGTTCGCCCATCTCGCGCATGATATCAACGTCGAAATTCTCGTCGCGGAAGGCGTCGAGTACACGCGGCATCAGCTTGTCCTGGGCATAGCGCTGCGCATTGTCGCGGACCATGCGTTCTTCCTCAGTCAACTGGCCATCGAGGTCCAGTGGGTCCGTCCAGTCAAATTTGACCTTTGATGACGACATTTCCTTTTTGCGCGCTGGCTCACTCATAGTTTCCTCACTCGCGAAATATGGATCGGGTTGGTCTATTCTATCGCACGATGCGGTAGCGCACGATACGGTTATTACCACTGTCTGCAAACCAGATGTCGTTACCCCGAATGACGACCCCTTCTGGTGTCGTAAATTCTCCAGGACCTTTTCCACGTTTTCCGGACCCGATTACGGCAACAAAACCGCCATCGGGCCCGATGACCTTGATTGAGTGAGTGTTCTTGTCCGCAACCACAAGCAACCCATCATCGGTCATGTCCTGATACCGCGGACCGCTGAATTTATAGGCGTCGCCGCCCAATATCTTTTTGACCTTCAGGTCTTTCGACATCAATACCATGCGATCATTGCCGGCGTCGGCAACCCAGAATGATCCGTTTCGGTCGGAAATTACGTCATGAGGCGCACTGAGACCCTTGGCCTCTGCAACCACCTTGCCATTTTCATAGACAACGATGTTTCCACTACCGGCACCGGTCGCATAGATGCGTCCGCCGGAACGCGCAAACACGCCTTCAGGCGCATAGATACCACCCTCAATCACACCGGTTTTTTTGCCGCTTGCGCCGTTGAGATCATAGATGACGATCCTGTCGTTTCCCGTATCGGCAACATATAGGCTCCCGTCGGGTCCGACATGGGCGTCGTGTGGTGCGGAAAGATCGTCCTTTTCGCCAATGGCGCCGACGATCTGAAGAGAATGCGCGTCGAGTACGCTAACACGGTCGTGGCCGAGGTCGGCGACGTACAGATATTTGCCGGTCGGCGAGAGATCGATGTCATGCGGGTTGGAGAGTTCAGGCTCACTGGCGCTAACAAATTCAACTTTGAAGTCTGCAGCAGAAACGCCCGTGGGCAGCAACAGTACCAGCGCAACAAACAACCATCTCCACATCAACTCATACCTTTCAACCTGTCGGTCACTTTCAGCGCGAAGGAATAGGAGAGCGCCACTTCCTTGAGCCGGTCAAACCGGCCCGAAGCACCACCATGACCTGCGTCCATATTCGTTTTCAGCAGCACCAACAGATCATTTTCCTTCAGCGCTCGTAGCTTCGCGACCCATTTGGCTGGCTCCCAGTAGGTAACGCGGGGATCGGTGAGCCCGGCCAGCGCGATAATGTTGGGATAGCTTTGTGACGTTACATTGTCATAGGGCGAGTAGTCGGTGATGTTTTCGTAAGCCTGCCTGTCCTCGATCGGATTGCCCCATTCGGGCCATTCGGGTGGCGTCAGGGGAAGCGTGTCGTCGAGCATTGTATTGAGCACATCCACGAACGGCACCTCTGCCATGACGCCGGCAAACAGGTCAGGCGCCATGTTGGCAACAGCCCCCATCAACATTCCGCCGGCACTCCCACCGTGGGCAACGATTTGGCCACGCGATGTAAAGCCTTCGTTCGCCAAATGCTCGCCGGCGGAAATGAAATCCTTGAAGGTGTTTGTCTTGGACAGGCCTCGGCCATCCCGGTACCAGCGGTACCCTTTGTCCTTACCGCCGCGAATATGCGCGATGGCGTAAACGAAACCCCGATCCACCAGACTCAAACAGTTGGTGTTGAAGCTCGCGGGGATGGAAATCCCGTAAGCGCCATATCCATAGAGCAGGAGCGGAGCCGATCCGTCGAGCGGCGTATCCTTGCGATAAAGAAGTGAAACCGGAACCTCTTCGCCATCATGGGCCGGAGCCATGATGCGGCGGGTGACGTAGGCATCGGGATCATGTCCGCTTGGCACTTCCTGCGTCTTGCGCAATGTGCGTTCGCGGTTCTTCACGTCATAATCGAACACCTGCGCCGGTGTCGTCATAGAGGAATAGGTGAAGCGCAAACTCGACGTGTCATATTCGTAGCCGGATGACAGACCGAGCGAATAGGCATCCTCTTCAAATGCAATTGCGTGTTCGGACCCGTCAGCGAACTGCCGAATGATGATGCGGGGCAGGCCATCCTCCCGCTCCAACCTGACGAGATGGTTGCTGTAGGGAATCACATCGAGAATAAGGCGTCCCGTGCGATGTGCCTCGATTTCACTCCACTGCGCCTTGCCCGGTGTGTCGAGCGGCGCCTCGACAATCTTGAAATCCTCCGCGCCATCCGCGTTCGTCAGGATGATGAGTTTTTCGCCGTGATGTTCGACCGAATATTCGTGGCCGATTTCACGCGCTGCCACCAGACGGGGTTCTGCCTCCGGTTCGTTTGCATCGAGTATCCTGATTTCAGATGTCTGATGGTCATGGGCGTCAATAACGATAAAGGCGCGGCTTTGGGTCATGCCGACGCCAACGAAGAATCCGGGATCGGCCTCTTCATAGACGAGCACGTCCTTCTCAGGTGCTGCGCCTAACGTGTGACGGAATATCTGGCGTGGGCGATGATTTTCATCGAGCCGGGAATAGAACAGCGTCTTCCCGTCATTCGCCCAGACGGCTCCGCCGGCAGTATCGGGGATGGGCGCGCCGACTTCTTCGCCGGTCGCCGCATCGAGAACGCGTACCGCATAATACTCCGAGCCGTTGGTATCGCTGGCATAGGCCACGAGTTTATGGTTGGGGCTATGCGCCACACCGCCAATTCTGAAATAGGCATGGGGCTCGGCGAGCTTGTTGGCATCGAGTAAAACCTGATCGTCTCCGCCCTCTCGTGGGCGCCGGCAAAAGAGCGGGTGCTGGCCTCCTGTCACGAAGCGCGTGAAATAGGAAAAGGCTCCATCGGGCGAGGGTACGCTTGAGTCATCTTCCTTGATGCGGCCCTTCATTTCCTGAAACAGCGCTTCTTGCAACTTCTCCGTTTCGGACATGGCCGCAGCCGTATAAGCGTTTTCCGCTTCAAGAACGGAGCGGATATCGGTATCCAGCACCGACGGGTCACGCATCACTTCCTGCCAGTTGTCCGCTCGCAGCCAGGCATAGTTGTCGATGCGTGTGATGCCGTGGCGAGTGTCTTCAACGGGTCTGACATCCGCGACAGGCGGTTGGGGCAAGGCGGCATTTTTGTTCATTGGGTGAGGCTCGATATTGGGAAGAGGAGAATTACTCTTCGTCTTCTTCTTTATGATTCAGCGCTACCCCATTGATGCAGTAGCGCAGGCCCGTCGGCTCAGGGCCATCAGGAAAGACATGACCCAAATGAGAGTCACACGAGGCGCAGCGCACTTCAGTCCGCCGGCTGAACAGCTTGTTGTCTTCGTGCTCACTCAACGCTTCGTCGCTGTGCGGTGCCGTGAAGCTCGGCCAGCCCGTTCCGGAATCAAACTTGTGATCTGACGAAAACAGCGGATCCCCGCAGCAGATACACACAAACGTGCCTTCCTTCTTCGTCGCATTGTAGGGATGGGAAAAGGGTGGTTCGGTGGCATGTAACCGCGTCACCTGGTATTGCTCGGCAGTTAGCTGCTGGCGCCATTCTGTGTCCGGCTTGTCGACTTTTGGCTGTTTACTTTTCGTGCTCATAACGCTTTCCTCAGACCAACGGCCGCCTCATGCAATGCAATAAAAAGTTGTGCGACTGTGGATTTTCAATTCAAAGTTGTTCTAACCGCAGGCACGCACATATTAGCATTCGCCGACGTCAAAAACAGCAGCCTGCGGTCACATTGCCTTGTGGATGTCGTGCCATCGAATTCCGGTTTATCCAAGTCAAACTTGATAGATTGCGCGAATCTGCGAACATTTCCGTCATTGCGAATCACTCTGTACCCGTTTCGCAGTCATCGATCAGGCGTTATCGTAGGTCGAAACACCTACTCGGACATGTAGCTACGTGCCCAAAAGGGGGAGGGGCGTCGCGTGCTTTATGGGAGTCTTGGACTGGTCCTTATGTGTTTTTGGCTGGTGCTGTCCGGTCATTACACAGCGATCACGATTCCGGCGGGGATACTTTCAGTTATCGGCGTAGTGGCACTTTCTCGCCGCATGGACATCGCAGATGAAGAAGGGCATTCCATCCATCTTCTGCCGGGTGCCGTCACCTACTGGCCTTGGCTCGCCAAAGAGATCGCAAAATCGGCTTGGGATGTCACAAAAATCATCCTCAATCCAAAATTGCCTATCTCACCAACACTGATCAGGGTGCGGGCAAGCCAGCGCTCAGCCGCCGGCCTTGCGACCTATGCCAACTCGATCACCCTGACACCCGGTACGATTACAGCACGCGTCAGCGGTCAGGAGTTTCTTATTCACGCGGTCACCCGATCGGGAGCCGAAGATCTTGCCGAAGGGACAATGGACAGGCGTGTCAAAAAATTCGAGGGCAGCAAATGATACTTGCGGTGGCCTGTATCGCGGTTCTGGTTGCGCTTGGACTTGGGGTCCTGAGGGCGTTGCGCGGCCCAACCGTCTTTGATCGTGTGCTCGCGGGTAATGCTATCGGCACCGGCGCCATCATGTTGCTTGCGCTGATCGGATTTCTTACCGGACGGCCTGAGTTTCTCGACATCGGTATTCTTTATGCGCTGCTCAACATCATCGGGACGCTGGCCGTTCTGAAATTCTTCCGTTACGGCGACCTGAGCCATCCGGGTGGCGAGGAGCCGGAGGAATCGTGATGGCAGCGGCATTGGAAATCATTGGCGGCCTTCTCATACTCGCTGGCGCGTTCTTTTTTGTCGTCGGTGCAATTGGGATCTACCGGATGCCCGATGTTTTTACCCGTATGCATGCGGCTGGAATTTCTGACACCGTCGGTGCGGGGCTTTTGCTCATAGGCATGATGTTTCTGGCAAGCTCCGGATTCGAGGATGGCTTCTATTTCGTAGTGGCGAAGCTCGGGATTATCCTGGCAACAATTGTGTTCACAAGCCCAATCGCCACCCACGCGCTGGCACAGGCTGCGTTGCACGAAGGCCTGGAGCCGGAAGGAGTGGGAAAAAAAGTTCTCATTGGACCTGGTGCCCATCCGGAGCCGGAAACGATTGGGAAGCCGACCCAAAAGCCTAAACGCAAGGCAAGCAGAAAATCAGCTGGAAAAGCGGCCGGAACGTCTACGAAGCCTAAACCTGCGAAGCGGACACCAAGCCGCCGAGCGCCGGCGGCAAAGAGGAGGGCCCGGTCATAGAAGCACTCATCAACATGGTGCTCCTTACGCTTCTCGCAGCAGTGACGCTCGGGATTGTCCGGCTACGCAACCTCTTTGCGGTCGTGGTGTTGGGCGGCATCTACAGTTTTCTCATGGCCAGCGTCATGATCGTGCTTGACGCGGTCGATGTTGCCATGACTGAAGCATCGGTTGGTGCCGGCATTTCGACCGTGCTGATGCTTGGCACCCTGTATCTGACAAAGACCCAAGAGACGGTGCCTGCGCATACACCACTTCTCCCGCTTTTCGTTGCGGTCGCCACCGGGGCAGCGCTCGTCTTTGGCACATTCGCACTACCACCGTTTGGAGTTGCCGACACGCCGATGAATACTCATGTCGCGCCCTTCTATCTGCAAAACTCCATACCGGACACGCTTGTCCCGAACGTCGTCACCTCAGTGCTTTCAAGTTACCGGGGGTTTGACACCCTGGGCGAGACAACAGTGATTTTCACCGCCGGAATAGCGGTGCTCATGTTGCTCAAGGGCAGGCGCGAGGTAAAACCGGGACCGAAGCGTCGGAGGCTGCGCAAATGAAGCTGGACGTCATTTTCCGAGTTGCCGCGAAGATCTTCATTCCCTTCATGCTCGTATTCGCGCTCTACGTGCAGTTCCACGGAGACTTCGGCCCTGGTGGTGGATTCCAAGCAGGTGTGGTAGCAGCTGCGACGGTCATCTTCTATTCCATCATCTTCGGACTCGAGGCCGCTCAGAGGATATTCCCGCCACGCATTGTTGAGCTCATGGTTCCGACGGGGGTTGGCATCTTCGCCGGCGTCGGCGTTGTCGGTCTGCTGCTGGGTGAGAACTATCTGAACTATTCGCCGCTCGCTCATGATTCCAGGCACGGTCAGGAATATGGGATCATTCTGGTTGAAATTGGTGTGCTCGTCACTGTGGCGGGAACAATGGTCGCAATCTTTTACTCATTCATCGGCAGGGGGCGCTGATGGAGCTGCTGCATACCATCGTCTCGCACTACAATCACTGGATCATAATTTTTCTGATGGTGTCCGGCCTCTACATCGTTGTTGCGCGCGGCAATATGGTCAAAAAGCTTGTAGGTCTGGGACTGTTTCAGACTTCGGTGTATCTGCTTTATCTCTCGCCCGGAAAAATACTCGGTGGTACGCCACCTATTATCTCTCCTGATTTCACCGTCTACTCGAACCCGCTCCCTCACGTTCTGATTCTCACGGCCATCGTTGTCGGCGTGGCGACCCTTGCGCTCGGCCTCGCGCTTGTCGTGCGCATCAATGAAGCATTCGGGACGATCGAAGAGGATGAAATCTTCGGCGGGGCTGAAGACGAATGAACTCCGAGCATCTGCCAGCCCTACAAGTCGTTGTCCCCCTGCTTGGTGCGGTCGTCTGCGCCTTTTTCACGCGCGGTGACAGGGCGTGGTTCGTCGCATTGGTGGTCAGCCTTGCGATGCCATTCATTGCGTTCGGATTGCTAATCAAGGTCCTGCACGGAGGCCCCATCTCCTATGCCCTTGGTGGCTGGGCGCCGCCATTCGGCATTGAATACCGAGTCGATGTACTCAACGCCTATGTGCTCGTGCTGGTGTCGGTTATCGGCGCGGTCGTTATGCCGTATGCGAAGCGCAGCGTTGAGCAAGAGATTCCCGCGGACAAACAGGCCTGGTTTTATACAATTTATCTGCTGTGTCTCTGCGGTCTTCTCGGCATCGCGATCACGGGCGATGCGTTCAACGCATTCGTCTTTATGGAAGTCTCGTCGCTCGCCACATACGCGCTCATCGCCATGGGGCGTGATCGGCGCTCACTGCTTGCGGCGTACCAGTATCTGATCATGGGGACCATCGGCGCGACATTCTATGTGATCGGCGTCGGTCTTCTTTACTCCATGACGGGTACGCTCAATCTTGCCGATATGGCGAACCGGATTGCGGGAATAGAGAATTCTCGAGCGATTCTCGCGGCGCTGGCCTTCCTGACCGTTGGCATTAGTCTGAAATTGGCGCTTTTCCCGCTTCATGTCTGGTTGCCGAATGCCTACACCTACGCTCCGTCCATGGCGACCGTCTTTTTGTCGGCCACGGCGACGAAAGTCGCGGTTTATCTGCTGCTGCGGTATTTCTTCACCGTATTCGGCGTAACTGTGATTTACGCCGACCTGCCCATTTCCGAAATTTTCCTGGTTCTTTCCCTGGCGGCAATGTTTGGCGCTTCCACCGTTGCGGTCTTCCAGGACAACGTGAAGCGGATGCTGGCCTATTCCTCCGTCGGGCAGATCGGTTACATCACGCTCGGTATCGGTATCGCCAACGAGACAGGCTTGACCGGCGGCATCGTCCATCTTTTCAACCACGCCCTCACGAAAGCCACACTGTTTATGGCGGTGGGTGCCATTTTCTTCCGCATCGGTTCGGTCAGGATCGAAGATCTCGGCGGAATCGGTAAACGTATGCCGTTGACGGCTGGCGCGTTTTTCATTGCCGGCCTCAGTCTGCTCGGCGTACCGGGAACGGTTGGTTTCATAACAAAATGGTATCTGGGACTGGGCGCAGCCGAGGATGGATGGTGGTGGCTCATCATGCTGATCGTCCTGAGTTCGATGATCTCGGTGCTTTACATCGGCCGTTTTGTCGAGGTGATGTGGTTCCGAGATGTGGTGCCGGCCGCCAGACGGGCCAAGGAACCGCCTCTCAGCATGCTCATACCGATGCTGTTGTTGACTGCAATGACAATCTATTTCGGCTTTGACACCACGCTGACCGAAGGTGTCGCGGAATTGGCGGCCCAATGGCTTTTGACGGGGGCACGATGACCAGTGAGACACTGATCATTCTCGCGCTGCTCGTTCCCACGATCGGGGCCGTACTCATTTGGTTGACGGGGTCGCACCCGAACGTTCGTGAAACAACGACCCTTGTGACGGCGGGCGCCCTGTTCGCAATCGTCCTCGCTATACTCGGCCGGTTCCTTGATGGACAGGAACTCGCAACAGGTGCCTTTCCGGTGGTGCCCGGCGTTGAGATCCGCTTCCGCGTTGAGCCGCTGGGAATGCTATTCGCCTGCGTCGCGTCAGGGCTTTGGATCGTCAACTCGATCTATTCAATCGGCTACATGCGCGGTAACAATGAACCCCGGCAGACGCCGTTCTACATGTGTTTCGCGATCGCGCTGGCGAGCACCATGGGCATCGCTTTCGCGGCAAATCTATTCACCCTTTTCCTCTTCTACGAGGTGCTGACGCTCTCAACCTACCCACTTGTTACGCACAAGGGCGATGACGGCGCGCGGGCCGGGGGACGCACCTATCTGGTCGTGCTGCTTGGCACGTCGACCGTATTGTTGCTCCCGGCCATCATCGCAACAGCATTCATTGCGGGAACGCTCGATTTCACACCCGGCGGCATTCTAGCCGGCAAGGCGGACAAGGTGACCCTCATGATCTTGTTTGCCATGTTCATGTTTGGCATCGGCAAGGCGGCACTTATGCCATTCCACAAGTGGTTGCCCGCGGCAATGGTTGCACCCACTCCTGTCAGCGCTTTGCTGCATGCAGTGGCAGTGGTCAAGGCGGGCGTGTTCTCGATCGTCAAGGTCATTGTTTTTGTGTTCGGCATCGAGACCCTGTCTCAGTCAGGCATCGCCGGGTGGCTGCTCTATGCGGCGGGCGGTACGATCCTGGTCGCCTCGGTGGTGGCGCTCAAGGCCGACAATCTGAAGCGTCGCCTGGCCTATTCAACGATCAGCCAGCTGTCCTATGTGATCCTGGCCGCGGCCATTCTGGCGCCAATTTCGGTGGTCGGCGCAGCAATGCATATCGCCGCTCATGCGGTGAGCAAGATCACCCTGTTCTTTGCCGCGGGCTCGATCTACACCGCGGCCCACCTAACCGAGGTCAGCCAGCTCAACGGCATTGGCCGCAAGATGCCCTGGACCATGGGCGCCTTTGCCATCGGTGCATTGAGCATGATCGGCGTACCGCCGACCGCAGGTTTCCTGAGCAAGTGGTACATATTGCTGGGTGCGATGGACACGCAGCAATGGGTCGCGATCGGTGTGATCATCGCCAGCACGCTCCTGAACGCGGCCTACTTCCTGCCCATCGTCTATGCGGCGTTCTTCCGTGCGCCCGATAAAGGTGGCGCGGATCACGGCGAGGCACCGCTGCCCATGGTCATCGCTCTGACCGCGACGGCGGCGGGAACGGTGGTCCTGTTCTTTTTCCCGGGCGTGCCGCTCGCCCTGTCCAAGATGTTGGCTGTAGTGGGAGGAGGATGACCCATGTCTGAGCCCGATCATTGGCTGGTGCGACCCAAGACGATCAAGATGCTGTGGATCGTCTTCTCCGTCATTCTGGCGGCACTGGTGCTGTCCGACACGGTTGTCCATCACCACGCCTATTTTGGCATCGACGGCACTTTCGGCTTCTACGCTTGGTACGGCTTTGTCTCCTGCGTCATCATGGTGGTTGGGTCCAAGGCGCTCGGCGCCGTGTTGAAACGGCGGGATACCTACTATGACTCTTAGCGCCATGCTGCCTCCGGGCGTCATACTGATCCTTGCGGGCTTCCTGCTGCCCCTGCTGCACGGCCATGCGAGAACCGCCACACTCCTGATCGCGCCTTTGATCACCCTGACGGCGATCTGGCAGGTGCCGGACGGCGCGGTGATGACTCTGGGGTTCATGGGCTACACGCTGACCCCGGTGGAGGGCGGCACACTCTCCCGGTTGTTCGCCACGATCTTCGCCATCATGGCATTTGGCGGTGGCCTGTTCGCGCTCAACCAGAAGCGCGTCATCGAACTCGCCACCGCGTTCATCTACGCGGGCGCCGCGATCGGGGTTACGTTTGCCGGCGATCTGATCACGCTCTTCGTGTTCTGGGAAGTTATGGCGCTGGCGTCGACCCTGGTGGTCTGGAGCGCCGGCGAAAACTCCTTCGGCGCCGGTATGCGCTATGTGTCGATCCATCTGCTCGGTGGCGTTCTCCTGATGATCGGCGTGATCGGTGAGGTGGCGAACACGGGTTCGGTGGAATTCACTGCCATGCAGCCTGATACCGTGGCGCGGTGGTTCATTCTCGCGGGTTTCCTGATCAATGCCGGGGCCCCGCCCTTATCCGCATGGCTGCCGGACGCCTATCCGGAGGCCTCCTGGAGCGGGATGGTGTTCTTGTCTGCCTTCACCACCAAGACCGCGGTCTATGTGCTGCTGCGCGGATTTCCGGGCGCGGAGATCCTTGTTTTCGTTGGCCTCTACATGGTGTTCTACGGCATCGTCTATGCGATCCTGGAGAACGATATGCGCCGGATCCTGGCCTACAGCATCATCAACCAGGTCGGTTTCATGGTGTGCGCCATAGGCATAGGCACCACCATGGCGCTGAACGGCGCGGCAGCCCACGCCTTCACGCATATTATCTACAAGGCGTTGCTCCTGATGTCTGCCGGTTCCGTGCTCTACATGACGGGCAAACGCAAATGCACCGATCTGGGCGGCCTGTTCCGCACTATGCCGCTGACAGCCACTTGCGGCATCATCGGCGCCTTGTCGATTTCCTCCTTCCCACTGACCTCGGGCTTCATCAGCAAGTCGATGATCTCGCAGGCGGCGGCCGACGAGCACCTGATGGTGGTGTGGATGTTGCTGACGGCGGCGTCTGCCGGTGTATTCCTTCATGCCGGTATCAAGTTCCCCTGGTTCGTGTTCTTCCAGAAGGACTCCGGGATGCGGCCGGAAGAGCCGCCGTGGAACATGAAAGCCGCCATGGTTCTGTTCTCGTTCTTGTGCATCGGGCTCGGCGTGCTGCCTTACCCGCTCTATGCACTGCTGCCTCACCCAGTCGACTATGTGCCCTACACGGTGAGCCACGTCACCAGCATGCTGCAGCTTCTCCTGTTCTCGGGCCTTGCCTTCTTCCTCATGCTCGGCATGCTCAAGCGCACGCTCACCATCACGCTCGACTTTGACTGGTTCTATCGCGGTTTCGGCAAGGTGCTGGCGAGAGAATTCGACATGAGAAGCGCCAGGGTGTGGGGCAGAATGGTTGAGCGGTTGTACGGCGCCGTTGTTCGTTTCGTCGACACGCTCTACCGCCATCACGGACCTCAGGGCGTCTTGGCCCGAACGTGGCCGACCGGAAGTATGGCCTTTTGGACAACGCTGCTGTTGTGCGCTTACTTGCTTGTCTACTTTTTCTAACGAAATTCTGTGATTGGACGGTCGGCAAACGGTGACATCGCTGG
>Ga0209633_10001800_pt1 | contig 21511 bp, 22 predicted proteins | sample Cruoilmetagenom1_FD_187290 | JGI IMG/M metagenome (GOLD analysis project Ga0209633, IMG submission 187290) | Oil polluted marine microbial communities from Coal Oil Point, Santa Barbara, California, USA - Sample 1 (SPAdes) (version 2) | ecosystem: Environmental > Aquatic > Marine > Oil seeps ... | reverse complement strand
CCGCCACACGGAACTCTGGAAAAACCTTTAACTTCCCAGTATCTTCGCCCCTTTGATTCATCACTAAAATCACTGATAATTTCAGAGTTACCATCAAATATCTCTTTTGCTTTAGAGTAAACATTCGGTAGAAGGGTTGAAATACTCTCTGATAATTCAAAATCAATGCGAGCCTTTAAAGGAGAGATATTTGCTCCAATTCTTGTGGGTGTTTGCAACAGTTCATTTATAATTTCTAGAACAACTTCTGCAGAAAAATGAAGACGCATGAGTTTGTATCGCCTTTCCCAATCAATTTCGATAAAAACTGAATCACCTTTTTTCAGATTATGATTTTGTGGCAAAGTGTACAAAATTTTATTTTCTTTTTTGTTTGCTTCAAGGACTTCAATTTTATTAAAACTACCAAAATCACTCTCTTGCCCTCCAGACATAGCATAGAAAATTGTATCCTCAAGAGTTACGATACTTCCATCCACCGAGGATACTTTAGTTTCTAAATTCCTTTTATATGGATCTTTCCAGAATATTTTATTAGTCATTATTACCTCATACTTGTTAAGGATATCCATACAAACACTTTAATTACAGAAGACATGAAGGTGCCAATATTTTTTATGTAGCGAATTTAGCACCACATAAAAAATATTAAGCCAATCATCTAATTATAAGCTATATATAAACTTAGTAGTTTATCTTGGTTTCTGGGCGCATGCGCCTGAGAAATCGGATATCCCTTTTTTTAACCTCTAAGGAGTTTTTATGGCATTTCACAAAACAGAACAAGTGTTAACAAAATACAAAGCTTGTTTATTAGCGCTTTATTACTGGTCTTTTCACATTCTGCAAGTGCAGATGGTCAGTTAACCATTGTGACATCGTTTCCATCAGATTTAACTAAAGTATTCAAGAAGGCGTTTGAGAAAGAAAATCCTGGCATCAAGTTGGAGGCTCTGAAAAAGAAAACGACTGCTGGCGTAAAATATATTCAGGAAACATCTGCTAAGAACAAAACTGATTTATTCTGGGCTTCTGCTCCGGATGCCTTTGAAGTTCTCAAAGATGATTCTCTGTTACAAAAATACGAGAGTAGCGTCAAAGGGTTACCGGACAAAGTTGGTGCATTCCCTGTCAATGACCCTGAAGGTTTTTACAAAGGTTTTGCCGCAGCGGGTTATGGCATTATGTGGAATGAGCGTTATATTAAAGCCAAGAAACTACCTGCTCCGGCGCAATGGGCTGATTTAACCAAACCGGTTTATCATAACCATGTGGGCATGTCGGCGCCGTCACGTTCAGGCACCACTCACCTGACGGTTGAAACCTTATTGCAAGGTAAAGGCTGGGACGATGGCTGGAAAATGCAAAAAGAGATTGCAGGTAATTTCAAGACCGTTACCGAGCGCAGCTTTGGCGTTCCTGATGGTGTCAACAGTGGTAACTTCGGCATTGGGATCGTGATTGATTTCTTTGGTTTATCTTCCAAAGGTTCTGGTTTCCCCGTTGATTTTGTTTACCCCACTGCAACCACGCTGGTACCTGCAAATATAGCTATTGTTGCGAATGCACCGAATAAGGAAAATGCGGGTAAATTTATCGATTTCCTACTTAAGCCTGGTGGTCAGGAGTTATTACTAGATCCTAAAATTCGCCGTCTTCCGGTAAACCCTGCAACTTATGCTAAAGCACCAAAAGGTTTCCCTAACCCTTTTGAAGATTCATCCATTGGTGCTGCGGTCAAGTTTGATCTAGCCAGATCGAAGAATCGCTATAATATGGTTAATTCACTTTTTGATGTGATGATTACTTACCGCCTCGATGATCTGCGTGAAGCAACTAAAGCGATTCAGGATGCAGAAGCTGCTATGGCCGGAAAATCCAATGATGCGGCAGCTAAACTAATTGCCGAAGCACGTGCATTAGTTGCCAAACTTCCTATTGATGAAGCAAAATCATTTGATAAAGAATTTGCGGCTATCTTCAAGAAAAAACGCAAGAAAGCCACAGATAAAGTTACTGGTAGACAAGCCGAGGTTGAGCAAGAGTGGGATAAGTTTGTCGTAGAAAACTATGCCAAAGCTAAAGAACTGGCAAATAAAGCAAAGTCTATGCTTTAAGTCCTAATGTAATAACTTTTATTCTTTTAAAGGTTGTTGTAAATAGGTAGCTTGGCGCTGAGAAACGAAGCTCGACTTGTTGGGTTTCACAAGCTCAGCGCTAACCTACGGTGGGATTTTTTTACATAACAAATCACCTTAGAACTCTTAACCTTTCAATCCTAAAAGGCAAAAACATGTCTAGCTCATCTTCTGGCTTTTTTTCCAGAATGAATTTTGGTCCTAAAACATTAGCAATCGTCATTGCGATTTTCTTGATCATGTTTTTGGCTGTCCCGGTTGCAAAGGTTTTTATCGTCGCATTTCAAGACCCATCAACAGGCGCATTCACGCTGATTAACTTTTCTGATTTTTTTAATACTTCCCTGTTTCGAGAATCATTCTGGAATTCATTTTATGTTTCCGCTGTTTCGGTGGTGGTTGCATCCATTATCGCCTTGCCATTAGCTTATTTCACCTCACGTTTTAACTTTGGTGGCACCGTCATTATTCAAACACTCGGTATTGTGCCCTTGATCATGCCACCGTTTGTGGGCGCAGTAGCGATGCAGTTATTGTTTGGTAGCAATGGCAGTATCAATCTTTTGCTGGATGAATATCTGGGCTTTACCATTCCCTTTATGGAAGGCCTGAATGGTGTTATTTTTGTGCAAAGTATTCACTATTTTCCTTTTATCTTAATTAATCTATCAGCCGCACTGGCGAATATTGACCGCTCCATGGAAGAATCTGCCTTATCTCTGGGTTCTTCAGGAATGCGCCTGTTTCGTCGTATCGTTTTCCCATTGAGCATGCCGGGTTATGTTGCCGGAGCATCCATTGTCTTCATTAAGGTATTTGATGATTTGGGTACGCCATTATTACTAAATGTTAATAATATGCTAGCGCCTCAGGCTTATCTTCGAATTTCATCGGTGGGAATTTCAGACCCGATGGGTTATGTCATTTCGGTTATTCTGGTGATTTTTTCATTATTTGCCATGTGGGTAGCTTTTCTGGCATTACGCGGTAAAGACTATGCGACCACCCAGAAAGGTGGCGGTGGTCTAATGAAACGCGATATGAAACCGGCTGAAAAAATTGGTGCTTATGCACTGATACTTTTTATTCTCGCCATCGTGTTATCACCACATATCGCTCTGGCATTATTGTCATTCGGCACCATCTGGTCATTTAGCGTGCTCCCCGATGCCTACACAATTGCCCACTATAAGGAAGTGTTTAGCTCGGCGGGCGACTTTATTAAAAATACCCTTTTGTATGCAGGAATGGCGGCAACCATTGATGTGGTAATTGGCACAGCCATTGCGTATATCGTGTGGCGCACCAAAATAAAGGGACGCAAAATTCTCGATTATCTAGCGATGTCGGCTCTGGCAGTGCCCGGTGTGGTACTCGGCATTGGTTATCTGCGAACGTTCTATCAGTTTGATGTGCCCTTCTCGGATATTCCGCTGGCAAACTTTTGGCTAATTATTGTTATTGCACTTGCCATAAGGCGACTACCCTACGCTATGCGCGCCTGCGTTGCCGCCCTGCAACAGGTATCAATTTCATTAGAAGAAGCATCCGAAAGCCTCGGCGCAAGGAAAATGAGCACCATTAGACGAATTGTTATCCCACTGATGACCGGTGGAATTTTAGCGGGTTTTGTCACCAGTTTTGCCACCGCTGCGGTTGAACTATCTGCAACCATTATGCTGGTATCAAGTGAAGCTGATGCACCCATTGCCTATGGAATTTATGTCTTTATGCAATCGGCAGCTGGTCGAGGTCCGGGGGCTGCTTTAGGTATTCTCGCCGTGATTATTGTGGCATTGGGAACCTATGTTTCAAATCGCATTATCCAGAAAGCCAATGCGAAGAATACAATGACTACGGATAATCATTAAAAGGGACTGAAAGGAAGCTTAAGGAAAATAAATTATGTCACAGAAAAACAAAGCCAGTGCCAGAGCAAAGAGTGCCAGAGCAAAAAGCACCTCAGCAATAAGCATCCAGAATCTCGGCTTAAGCTTTGGCAAGACCGAGGTATTAAAAGGCGTAAATCTGGAAATAGAGCCTGGTGAATTTTTCTCTTTTCTTGGCCCTTCCGGCTCTGGAAAATCAACCCTGTTAAGAGCTATATCAGGTTTCGGCCCGGATCCAACAGGAAGCATAAAAATTGGCGGAGAAGAAGTCACCGGGCTTCCTGCCTGGCAGAGAAATGTGGGCATGGTATTTCAAAGCTATGCACTCTGGCCACATATGACGATACGTAAAAATGTTGCTTTTGGACTAGAAGAAAGAAAAGTACCTTCCACCGAGATTGATGGGCGAGTCGATGAAGCACTGGATCTGGTAGGACTAAAACATCTTGCAGATAGAAACCCGGGGCAGCTATCCGGTGGACAGCAGCAACGTATTGCATTAGCCAGAACCATTGTGGTTGAGCCTCGCGTTTTATTACTTGATGAACCGTTATCAAACCTGGATGCTAATTTACGCGTGCAGATGCGCCGCGATATTCTGGCATTACAAAGAGACTTAGGATTAACCACTATCTTTGTGACCCATGATCAAGAAGAAGCCAATACCATTTCAGATCGTATGGCAGTTTTGGATAAGGGCATTATTCAACAGGTAGGAACGCCTGTAGAACTTTATGATCAACCTGAAAATCGATTCGTAGCTTCATTTTTAGGAACTGCCAATATTATTGAAGGTGAAGTAAAAGATCAGCATTTTATTGCAGAAAATGATTTTAAATTACCCGTGGATACAAGCTTTACAGGTGATGTGCACTTTGTGGTACGCCCCCAGTCGGTAACCATTTCAGAAAATGAAGTTACAGATGCTAACGCCCATATCATGCAGGGAAAAATTGAATACAGCGAATTTCTGGGAGAAACAGTACGCTATTCTGCCAAGGTAAATGGACATAGTATTCTCGCTGATGAATCTCATTTACGCGGTAATAAGATTATCCCAAATGGACAAAATATTTGGGTAGTGATGACTAAAGATCAGGTATTATTACTGGATAAATAGGCAGCATTTTTATCCAACTTAGTCAGGGGTTACTGAAATATTATTATGATAATAATGTACGGCATTAAAAACTGCGACACCATAAAAAAGGCACGAAAGTTTTTAGAAAACAATCAGGTAGACTATGAGTTTCATGATTTTCATGAAGATGGATTAAACCCTGTTCAGCTTCGCGCCTGGATGAAAGAACTAGGCTGGGAAAAAATCATTAATAAACGCAGCACCACCTGGCGTAAGCTGCCTGATGAAACCAAACAAAATATGGATGAAACTTTAGCGCTGTTTGTAGCTGAAGATCAACCCACCATAATCAAACGCCCCGTGCTGGAGTTATCTGATAAAGTCATTGTCGGTTTTTCTGAGAAAAGCTATCAAGAATTAATACCTTGAAAATTATTAGTCTGGATCATCTAGTTCTTACCGTAAAAAATATTGAGGCAACTTGTCAGTTTTATCAAGATATTCTTGGCATGCAAGTTATTACTTTTGGCGAGGGGCGCAAGGCACTTAAATTTGGTCAACAGAAATTCAATCTGCATCAGGCTGGTAATGAGTTCGAACCTAAGGCAAACAAACCGTTACCCGGTGCAATCGACCTCTGCTTGATAAGTGAAACTCCACTAGAAACTATTATTAAGGAATTGAAAACACAGAATATTTCTATCGAAGAAGGCCCAATTTCACGCACTGGGGCGACAGGAGATATTTGCTCAATTTACGTTCGTGACCCTGATTTGAATCTTATAGAAATATCAAATTATGTTTATTGAAACTAAGCTGTAGTAGAATAAATACTTAAGTCACGACTTTGCTCCAACCATCATCGACATTTCCTTTGGAAATGTAACGATGTACTTTTAGTGAGCTTACCGTTTGTTTTTTTAAACGGATAACTCAATTATTAGGGTGCAACCGTTTGGGCTCTTGGTGAGCCTCAAAAAGCAATTCGTGATCCCGATAAAAACCTCATTGAAATTTCCAATACACTATAAATATGTCAGACACATTAACACTTGCCAAAGAACTAATCTCACGTCCTTCTATTACACCTGATGACGAGGGCTGCCAGCAAATCCTTATTGATCAGCTAGAACCTTTAGGCTTTAAAACAGAAAAACTCAACTTTGGAAAAGGCAATGATGCGGTTGAAAATATCTGGCTGCGCAAAGGCACTGAGGCTCCCCTATTCTGCTTTGCAGGCCATACCGATGTTGTACCGACAGGCCCAGTTGAAAATTGGGATAGCAATCCTTTTGATGCGGTTGAACGAGATGGCAAACTCTATGGTCGCGGCACCGCAGATATGAAAGGTGGCATTGCGGCATTTACAGTGGCCTGCAAACGATTTTTACAAAAACACCCTGATCATAAAGGTTCAATTGCTTACCTGATTACCAGCGATGAAGAAGGCCCTGCCAAAAATGGTACGGTCAAGGTGATAGAAACACTTGAAGCACGCAATGAAAAAATTGACTGGTGTCTTGTTGGCGAGCCGTCGTCTACAAAAAATGTTGGCGATGTCATTAAAAATGGTCGTCGCGGTTCATTAGGTTGCACGCTGACCATTCAAGGTAAACAAGGCCATGTTGCCTATCCACATCTGGCGAAAAACCCGATTCATTTAACAGCGCCAATGCTGGCAGAGTTAACCGAGATGCAATGGGATAAAGGCAATGACTTTTTCCCGCCCACCACTTTTCAGGTTTCTAATTTAAATTCTGGCACCGGAGCGACCAATGTTATTCCCGGTACACTTGAAATGATTTTCAATTTTCGTTTCTCAACTGAAATCACGCCGGATGAGATTCAACAAAAAGTAGAAGCCCTACTCGAAAAGCATAAGCTTGATTATAAAATTGACTGGGCGCTATCCGGCATGCCATTTCTTACCGCCGAAGGCAATCTGGTTGATGCAGCAGTCTCGGCAATCAAGGATGCAACAGGAATAAACACTGAATTATCAACCAGTGGCGGAACATCAGACGGACGCTTTATCGCACCCACAGGCGCGCAGGTTCTGGAACTTGGCCCTACAAATGCCACTATCCACCAGATCAATGAATGCGTGGGAATTGATGAGCTAGATACGCTGCAGGAAATCTATTATTTAATGTTGAAAAAATTGCTCACGTAATGGAACTTTGAATAAGTAAATTATCACCTTGAACTTAGCAAAATATGAGCTGATATAAAAAAACCGGGGGGGGTGCCATATAATAATTATTGTCATTATGTACAAGTTAAGTCTGTATTAACTTAAAAAAAACTATAATCAAAAAAAAATAGATTAAAACATATGAGCATTAAACTAGACCAACTGAGACAGATTGACAGGCAGCTGTTTGAAGAAACCAAAGATTTAAAAACGCTAGCAAACCTTAAAAAAAGTTTGAAGGTCAAGGATGCCCTTGATGTTTCAGTAGGACATCTATCACTGCTTTTAGAAAGAGTGGTAATTGAACTTATGTTTTCAAGTTGTCAGCCATATGACTCTTTCTATGCTGCCTTTGATTCGAAGGCCGAAAAAAAACGTCTTTTACAGAACGAATCACCCAACTTCATCAAAAATAATCACGCTAAAAGTTTAATAGATTCAGAAGATTTAGAATATATTATTGATCAGATGCTTGATGCCTCTACAGATAATTCCTGGGATGGAACAAAACAGTCCTATCTTCTCATATTGAAGTTATTAAGTAGCATTAAAGGCATCAACTACCCCGCACAAGCCATGAATAACTGGCTAGGCTTTGTAATTAATAAAGCTAATCCTGGAAAAATGAGTGATATTGGATATAACCTAGTATGGGAAGACGGTTTACCACCTTTAGAATACTTTTTGCGCGTTTTGATTTTATTAGAAAAGCTTGATAATTGTAGTTATTTTAGCAATGACAACATCCAACAAACACTTGAAATGTTGGCTGCTCTTTATCCTAGTGGTTATAGTGGTGAAAGCTCCGCTGTGAAGAAAGGAGTATATCAGAAAGCCTATCAAGCTCTTGGACTTGGGACACTCAATTACATCCAAAATAATAAAAAATGGACACAAAAAATCATTGATGAAGTGGAGTCCAAAGATAATCGCGAGCACTGGAAGGAATACTTGCTTCATTTGGGAAAAGCATCCTTAGCTGAGCCATCAGCTCAATGGATCAATAAGGCTACGCAGAGCACCAGTCTTTTAGGAGAAAAAGACGTTGCTGAGTTTTTCTGTCAAATCATAGACTGTGTTGTTAAAGAGTATCCAACAGAGCATCAGTTCTCTGTTTTGTATAACGAAACAGTATTAGTTGGGATGGTTTACTCTGTTGTCTGTTCAAAAATCGATGGTACACAACAACACATTATGAAGCTTGCAGAATACTGTAATCGGAAAGTGCCTGATATTGGCGTTAATTCCTTTGTTGTTGTCAGAGCATGTATTTATGGATTTAATCAGATTAAAGACGAGTTGAGTATCTATTCATTGTTTAATTTACAGGGAACATTCGATAAACAGAAAAAAAAGCATAACAAGAAAATTGTAGAGTTAGCAGAATCTACTCTCAAAAACATATCGAAAACAAAGAACCTATCATTAGAAAACTTAAAAGACCTCGCAATTACCTGGAATTCTAGTCAAGACGATAATCATCAATTACAAGATGGTGAGGCTGATGACCTGGGAATTATCATGCACTTCAAAGAAATTGGTTGTAGATTGGAGGAGTCTGCAGATGCTTTAGGTATCTTCCCAGATGAGGAATACGCAAGACGTCCACCCTATACAGGGCAATATGTATTTGAAAACGATCGAGTCATTGCTTTAGCCATTCCAATGGCAAAAAAACTAAAAATATCATGGAGTTATTTGGGCAAACTAAATCAACTTAAGTATCTATTGGTTGGTGATGACAATGCAAAAAATCTTCGCAAAGAAATTCTTAAGTTGACCAATTTACAAGACTTATCATTACGTCAATGTGAATATTCATCACTTCCAAAAGAATTATTCCATATGCCTAAGCTAGAATCACTTGAAGTGGGTTATGCATTAAATACATTTCTAACGGAAATCGACATACCTCCTAATACTACAATAAAAAAACTGCGACTTGAACGAAGCAATATCCATAGTTTGCCAAAATTTGTAGGGAAACTTGGGGCATTAGAATATCTCTCTCTTGTGGGTAACGGCATGACCGAGATTCCGGAGATTAATTGCCCACTCAAGAAATTAAATATGATGTATAACCTCTCATTGAAAACCATTCCAGTGTCATAAAGCAATTAAACACACTGGAAGAGTTAATTATACTTGGGACGGCAATTGATAACATTCCTGATTTTGTCAGTGATATGCCGAGTTTACAGAAGATTTACATCCATGCTAGATCAAGTGATCTTGTTTACGACAAATCAATATGGCGAGCACATAAACAAGGCTACCTCACTCGCTTATAGATCTGTAACCGCATGCCAACAAGCAGTCATCAATAACAAGAAAATCAGGAACATAATGAATTCTACAGTTTTAAACTTTAAGAGAATTGGACGCGTAAAATTTCTGGCTTATACCCATATCACTTATGCCTTATTAGCACTTATTTTCTACTTAACTTACAGTTTAGATGATATTAAGTTTTCATCATTAGAAACGCTTTATTGGCAAAACCCTGTCATTTCAACGCTATTAATGTTATTAATTTTCTTACCATTAAAGTTTCTGGCACAGCGATACAAAGATGCCGGCCTAAGCGGTTGGTGGGCTTTGGTTGGTGTGATACCACAGTCATATTTTATGCTTTATCTATTAATGGGCTTGTTTCGTGGAGAGGCGTATGAAAACAGGCATGGAGAAGTACCCAATAAAGCAGGAATTGCCTTACAGCTAATGGGCTATGTACCCTTAGTTTTTATAATATTGGCTCAATTTATTATTGCGTTTTTTTTCATAAAAAACTTCTGAGTAAGTCGAGAATATTACATGGCAGTTCTGCTGAGCGGAGTCGAAGTACCCCCCCCTGGTTTTTAATATCAGCGATTTATTTTCAACCTTGCAAGTAGTCCTTAATTTCTGGCTGAGTCGGATTTGTAAGCATGCTTTGACAATCCGCTATTTCCAGCACTTTTCCCTTATCAATAAAGGCACATTGCTTGGAGGCAAGCAGGGCATCATCCGGTTGGTGGCTAATAAATAAGGCGGCCATTTTTCTTTCACTCACCAGGTTTTTTATGAGTTCTATGATTTCTTCTCTCATGGCGGGACCGAGCGCTGCTAAGGGCTCATCCAGTAGTAGTATTTTTTGTTTGCGTACCAATACGCGCGCCAGTGCCACGCGTTGGCGTTGTCCACCTGAGAGTTTTGCAGGGAGGCGTTTGGCGAGGTCTTGCAAGCCGACCTTTTTAAGCGCCAGATAAACTTGTTCTTGTTCATTGCTATCAAGCTTCAGGGAAGGCTTTATTCCTATTGCAATATTGGTAAAAACGTCCAAATGGGGAAATAGATTATATTCCTGAAATACAGTTGTAACCGGTCTTTTGGCAATCGCTAGTTGGCTGATATCCTGGTTATTTACCAGAATTTCACCCGATTTTGGTTGGATAAAACCGGCAATCAAGTTTAGTAATGTGGTTTTACCAGAACCACTGGGGCCAATAATGCTGAGTATTTCACCCGCATTAACTTGTAGATTGAAGCACATTTCAGCGGTATCTTTTTGATCTGGATAAGAAAAACGAAGATTATCAATTAGCAGCATATAAGCTTTTTCCTTGTTTTTGTTCCCAGACTTTTTTCAATGGAAACTGTACCAAAAATAGCCTGCTATTCGCTGATGCTAGCGCAGCTAAACAACAGCTGCATAATTGAGTTGTCCGTTTCAAAAAACGAAACGGCAAGCTCACTAAAAACCCGGGGGGGTGCCATGCTTCGACTACGCTCAGCACAAGTGAGGCTGTGACAGCATTCATGGAACTCATAAAAATAGTTAAAATATCCAAGGTACGTCCTAGACTATCAAGCATTGTTCTTCACCCTGCTTCCCCCAATCCCGCGCTCAATTAACCAAAATACAAGCAAACAACTGATCAGTAAAAAGGCTGCTACGACAGCAGCTTGTGGCATCTGATAAGCAGATAGTCGCTGATATAATAACAGCGATAAGGTCGCCGTTTCAGGCGTACCAAAGAGTGCGATGATGCCTAAATCACCCATTGCCAACACCGTCACCAGCGCCACAGATAATGCCAATGGCTTACGTAATAAAGGCAAAGCAATCTGTTTAAAGTGTTGCCAACCTGTAATATCCAAGCTCTGTGAAAGGCGTTGATAACATAATGTGTTTTGGCGTATTGCAGGGCCAAGTGTACGAATCACAAAGGGTAAACCCATGATGCCATTGATAGCAATCACAATCGCAATGGCCCAATCAAAAACATTAATGTACTGGCTTAATAGAATAAAAAGCCCGGTACCGATTACCAACGGCGGCACCACATAAATGACCGAACCAGAAAGCTGTAGAAACTGCGCTTGTTTTTGTTTTCCCATTAGCGCCTTTTCTGCACTGGCGGAGAGCAAAAACCATCCCAGTGTTGTAGCAATTGCAGCCGAACATAAACCAATTAATAAACTAAAACCTGCTGCTTTCCATAGGGCGCTATCGTTAATAACCTTTAAAACAGGGCCTTTTGCGGCATCAATTAACATTGCCAGAATAGGAGAAGCTACAAAGATGATGGCGGAAATAATGATGATAGAAGAAAAGACTTTAGTTTTTCTACCAGCAACTGCGTTATTGTCTGAATGAATTTGCAAATTAGGCTCCACATCGGGCAAACGACTGAATTTGCTGGCAATTAGTGCAATTGAAATAGATAGCAGCAATTGTAACAGCGCCAGCACTACCGCTTGCTCAGGGTTAAAGTCAAAGCGTAGTGACTGATAAATCGCAACTTCGAGTGTGGTACTTTTAGGTCCGCCACCCAGCGTTAACACCACCGCAAAACTGGTCAGGCACAGCATAAATACCAGCACCGCAATGCCGGGCAAGCTTTCTCTAAGCGCAGGCCACTCAATATGTCGCCATTGCTGCCAGGCATGCATTTTAAGTTGTGAGCTTAAGCGCCAATGCTGTTGCGGAATAGCGTCCCATACGGGTAACAGCAAACGAACCGTTAGCGGCAAATTAAAAAACAAATGCGCCAGTAAAATTCCATTCAAACCATAAAGACGGCTTCCTAATGGCAGCCAGCCCTGACTGCCATAGACAGAGACAATACCAAGAACTGCAACCACAGCGGGGACAACCAGAGGTAAGCCAAACAAGCCAAGAATCAATGAGCGAAATGGAAAATTGCCAAAATGGGCAAAGGCATACGCCACAATTAGCCCCAGCCCCACACTTAACAGCGTTGAAAGCGTTGCCTGTAACAGTGTGAAAAATATAACCTGACGCAGGTAAGCATCATTCCAGAAAGCCATGCTTCGACTTCGCTCAGCAACCGTGTTTTGAGCGGGATCAGCAAGCGCGCTGTTATCTACAGCGCTACCTAGAATATCGCTAGCAAAAAACAGGCTTGTCAGCGGCACCGTGACAAAAGCTACCAGCAATATTAGGACTAGATACGCTGCTACTTTGTTATTCAACACAATGAAACTGGCTGATGCTAATAAGTGGGGGGGGTGCCATGTATATATTTATCTAATAGATTATCCCCTCTCCCCTAAGTAGGGGAGAGGGTTAGGGAGAGGGGTATGTAAAATCAAATTCTTAACTAGTTTTTCTACCCCCTCCCCAACCCTCCCCCTGCTAGGTGGAGGGAGTTTTGCGCTTTCTGGGCAAGAGTAGCTATTTTGAAAGTGCATTTAACCACTCTTTAACCCAAACTCGCCGATTTTTGGCAACTTCAGCCTCATCAAATAAAAGAACAGGCGATGGGTCAACTAAGCTTTGAAAAGCTTCTGGTAATTTCTCTGGAGGCAACGATGCTGGAAACATCCAGTTATTCGCCGGAATAATACTCTGGAAATTTTCACTTAACATAAAATTTAAAAACTGCTGCACCAGCTCTTGCTGCTTGCTTGTCGCTAAAATACCAGCTACTTCAATCTGCTGATAATGGCCCTCTTCAAATTTAGCAGCGGCGAAATTATCTTTTTTCTCGGCGATAATGTGGTACGCAGGTGAAGTGGTATAACTTAGAACCATCTGCGCCTCATCTTTTAAAAACAGTCCATAAGCTTCACTCCAGCCTTTACTGACGGTCACGATGCGCGGTGCTAATTGCTGCCACGCCTGCTCTGCCTTTTCACCGTAAACCTTCTTCATCCATAACAAAAGCCCCAAACCGGGTGTGCTGGTTCGTGGATCTTGAATCAATATTTTGGGGCCATCTTTATTTTCGACCAACTCTTTAAGACTTGTGGGCGGATTCTGCAATTTGGTTTTATCATAGACAAAACCAAAGTAGCCAAAATCATAGGGAAGAAATATTTCATCCGTCCATTTTGCAGGCAGCGATGATTCTTCCAGCTTAATACCATGCGCTTTAAATAAACCCGTGGCTCGTGCATCCGCGCTCAGGTTGGTATCAAGCCCTAGCACAATATCAGCTTTGCTATGTTTACCTTCCAGCTTGAGACGGCTTAAAAGTGAAACACCATCTTCGAGCGCAACAAACTTAAGCTCACAGTTGCAGTCCTTCTCAAAAGCCTTTTTGACCTTCGGACCTGGCCCCCATTCACTGGTAAACGAGTCATAGGTATAAATAGTTAAAACGGGTTTGTCATCGGCAAAAGATAAACTGGCAGATAACGACAAGATAAGAAAAATAGTAATATGCAATAAACGCATTGGGTCTCCATATATAACTAAAGGAGAGATGCTGGAAATTTGATAAATCAATATTTCAACTCACATCCCTACGCCGGTATTAACCGGATCAGGTTCAGCGGATTGGATATTCCCTCTCAGCCTGTAATCTATAATCAGGCACTCCGTTGAGCTGGATTCAACTATAGTGGCTTGAAGGAACTTGGACAAGGGTTGATTTAATACCTATGATCACAAAGCAGATTTTCATTTACATTATATTTGCATTTGAAAACATTATAATGAGTGTTATAATGATAATACATAAATAACGCAATGAGGATTTTACAATGAGTGTTAAATCTGAACGAATCACCGTATTAAGCACACCTGAATTTAAGAAATTTATCAGTGAAGAAGCACAAAAAGAGGGTATAAGTGTGTCTGAATTAGTACGAAATAGATGCCGAGCTGTACCGCCAAGTGATGATGAAATTGCCTTAAAAGAACTTATTTCGATCGCAAGCAAAGCAACTAAACGTGCGAGTAAATCACTTGAAAAAGGAATTAATGATGCTGAGACTGTCCTAGAGGAATTGAGGGCTATTCATTGAGTGTTGTTAAGGATGCCATCAATGCCATGAAAGAGGTTGTCCTTCTTTCTGATAAAGTCGAACGTGCTGGGAATACACTGAGTGAAATATCAAAAGAGCTTCGAGAGCACGATAGAAGATTGCTTGTCATTGAAACTACAATTGATATTGCAAAGCATCGTCAAAGAAAAATTGAAAAAGATTAAAAGCAAGCCTCTATATCCAGCTCACCCTGCACTTGCATTAAAAACAGCAATAAGCGATAGGCTGGTCGCACCTCTGTAATGTCAGGAATAGTATGCGCCTGAGAATACACCTTCAAAAACGCAGCAAACTGTTCTTTTTCAAGAATAAATTCTAGCAAGACAAAATCAAGTTCACGCGGTGCGAACACAAAAGCATCCAGATCAACCAGTGCTGTGAGTTTTTGATCCTGTTGTAAAAACTGGTCCCAGCGTAAATCTGGCATGACTGGAACAAATTCTTCGCAAGCAATTTTTTCACAGGATTTGATTGCACTTAAATAAATATCTCCTGCAACGTTTTGCTGCTTTGAAAAATCAATCAATACTTGTTTTAGTCTTTGCGGCCATTGTTCCTTGCTATAGACAGGCTTTGTCATTAAACCCCAGTTTTGGCTTTTATCCTGATGCATTTCTGCCAGATACTCTGCAAGTTGGGTAGCCATAAGTGGGCTAACATCTTCAACCGCAGAACCCGATAATTCAGATGTGAGAATGTATGCATCCTCTTCTTTCATTTCTTTTTTTCTAAAAGATGCTGCTTGAATTAGTTCAGGTATTTTTAATGAAGTTAAGCTGCCAATGTGTTGATATAAGTTACTAAAAGCAGGGATTTCTTTTTTCAGATCAAGACCAAAAAGCTGTTGCATAATCTGCCAGAATGGTGATTTAGTATTAGTACAAACCTTTAAAAATGCGCATTGAGTTGCAAACTCGGGATGGGCTTTTTTTAGCTGACGCGCTGTTTTTAGCTGGCGCGTTGTTTTTAACTGACGTGCTAATTGCAGTTGCCACAGTTCATGTGTGCTGTCTGTAAACCGCTGCGGAAGATAGCTTGCTTTTTGAATATCAGGAATACGATCAGTAACCCAAGCTGGGATTTTATGCATATTGGTAGATGTATTAACTCAGTTGTATTGCACTAATTAGCTTTTTCTTAGCAAGATTTTGGTGGTTAATTTGCTTTATTATCTTTTTCAAAACCTTGTTACCAGTTTCAGACCATAAATAATTTCTCTGATCATTCCTTTCAAAGTCGCAGATAAAAACATTGCTTAAGGAGATCCTGATTAAGTCCAATTATTTTAAGCATACTAAAACTGCCTATATTTTCCATGAAGATCGCTACAAGGGAACAACCATTCCAGCTCACTTCGTGAAAAATAGCGACAGTTTTTTCTGCGCTTAATTCTTATCGACTTGATCAGGTTCTCCTAAACCTATCAAAACCAGTGGCAAAAACATAGAAAAAGTTAATAGAAATCAATTTTTTCCCAGATTTAATTAGCTTTTAGGACCATATGAGTAGTACTACTCATTTTCAAGGTATCGCTTGTGGTGTAAGAATAACCTAAGGAGATCACTTAGCAGAGTCAACAAGCTCTGAATCTTAAGTAATTATCAAGGGAGATAATCATGCGCTACATTACTGTTTTTTTCATCAGCCTTGTATTCATATTGGCATTGCCTTTTCAGGCAACTGCCGGGGAATATCCAGGTGTTGCGCTGATAAAGGACATTCGCCCAGGTTACAAAGGCTCAGATCCTCACCATATGACCAATGTCAGTGGTGATGTATTCTTTTTTGCACAATCAACATCTGGCGACTATGAGCTTTGGAAACATGATACCACGACGTTAAGTACATTTTTAGTTGCACAAACTGACTACCATCCTGCCAGTACAAGTGTTGCAACTGCCGCTGTAGGTAACCAGTTGTTTTTCCGGGCTCCTCAAGATGGCGCTGGTTCAGAGTTATGGGCAAGCGATGGGACACCATTGGGAACACGCAGAGTTAAGGATATCTACGATGGCTCATCCTCTAGCTATCCTAAGGCACTAACAGCATTCGGAAGTACTTTACTGTTTTTTGCAACAACCTTTGATGAAGGTTTAGAATTATGGCGTTCTGATGGTAGTTTACTGGGCACCTATATGATAAAAGATATTGTCTTAGGTAGAGAAGGCGCCCAAGGAAATAACAGGATCCATAGCGCGCTAGTTGATGGTGTCTTTTACTTCAATGCTTTTGAACATGATGAATATATCGATGAAAACACCTATCTCGGTGGTCTGGAATTATGGCGTTCAAACGGTACCAATGCAGGAACCAGAATGGTCTGGGACGTGACCCCTACGCGTGACATTGTATTCGGTACAGCTTGGTCAAAGCCAAGATATTTAACCAATTTTAAAAATAAACTTTACTACTCTTCTATCAGCACCAATATCGGCCAGGAACTGTTTCACTACGATCATAACAATGCCTATCACCTTGCAAATGGACCGCAACTTGTAAAGGATATTTGTCCAAATGATGGGGTCACCTGTGGGTCTGATAATAGCAGCCATCCGAGTAATTTTGTGGTGGCCGGAAACTACCTGTATTTTCTTGCCAATGATGGTATTCATGGCCGTGAGTTGTGGGTCAGCGACGGTACGACCGCAGGCACCCGACGGGTAACAGACCTGGCACCAGGTGAAGATAGCCCTGAAATCACCGAAATGACCGCGTATGGAAACTCACTATTCTTTGTGCATCACGATGGTACCAATAACCATGGAAGAGAGCTTTGGTACACCAATGGAACGACATTAGGCACGGGTATGGTAAAAGATATCGCGACCGGTCTGGATACCTCTGACCGTGCCAATAACGCAGACCCAGAATATTTAACGGTATCCGGTGGTCTGCTTTACTTTTCTGCCTGGGCACCCGGTTTAGGGCGCGAATTGTGGTTCAGCGATGGCACTGAATTCGGACTCCATCCGGGTGGACTGGGAACTCGGATGGTAAAGGATTTATATCCATCCGATGGGTGGAGCGGCGACCCAGAACATCTGGTAGATATTAATGGTATTTTATTTTTTGCGGCACAGACGAGCTATCTTTACCCAGATTTCTGGCGGACCGGACATGAACTCTGGAGGAATATACCCCCGACACCAAACTGGGACGCGATAAAAATTATTCCAATTCTGCATATTTTATTAAACGAATAACCCCTTCAATATCCATAACACAATAGGAAAATAAGTTGTTATGGGTATTGCTTTCTTTTGTAACAGTGCCATGCATCAACTAAGCTCAGCCAGGTATAAAAAACAATAATAAATCCGCAATAGAGTAAAATACTGACTTACGTCAAAATGCAGTTTATTATCCCCTAATGTTTTACGAAGAATCATACGATGTCATTATTATTGGTGGCGGTCATGCTGGCACCGAGGCTGCACTTGCGCCTGCGCGCATGGGGCTGAAAACTTTGTTACTAACTCACAACATCGAAACCATTGGGCAGATGAGTTGCAATCCTGCGATTGGTGGCATAGGTAAAGGCCATATCGTAAAAGAGATTGATGCGCTCGGTGGTGCCATGGCGCATGCCGCTGATGCTGCGGGTATTCAATTTCGCACCCTGAATGCGCGCAAAGGGCCTGCGGTTCGGGCAACTCGCGCTCAGGCTGATCGCACCCTTTACAAAACAGCTATTCGCAAAGCGGTTGAATCACAACAGAATCTGCAAGTTTTTATGCAGGGTGTTGATGATTTAATTATTGAAAATGATGGCACAGAAGATAAAGTCGTCGGTGTTGTTACCGAAATGGGTCTAAAGTTTTCTGCCAAGGCTGTGATTTTAACCGTTGGAACTTTTCTTGGTGGCAAGATTCATATTGGCATGCAAAACCATGCGGGTGGTCGTGCGGGTGATCCGCCTTCGATTACACTAGCAAAACGCTTGCGCGAATTACCGTTTCGGGTTGATCGCTTAAAAACCGGAACACCAGCCAGGATTGATTCACGTAGCATCGATTATAGTCAGCTACAGGAACAACCGGGCGACTCCCCTATTCCAACCTTTTCTTATATGGGAAAAGTTGAAAATCATCCACGCCAGATTTCCTGTCATATCACCCACACTAACGCTCAAACACATGAAATTATCCACGCCGGACTTGATCGGTCGCCATTATATTCTGGTGTAATTGAAGGTGTCGGGCCGCGCTATTGTCCATCTATTGAAGACAAGATCATGCGCTTTGCGGATAAAGACAGCCATCAGATTTTTATCGAACCAGAAGGACTAGAAACATACGAAGTCTACCCCAATGGAATTTCTACCAGTCTGCCTTTTGATGTTCAATTTGACTTTATAAGGTCCATAAAAGGCTTTGAGAAAGCGCATATTACCCGTCCTGGGTATGCCATTGAATATGACTTTTTTGATCCGCGTGATTTAAAGCCAACTCTGGAAACCAAATTCATAAAGCATTTGTATTTTGCCGGACAAATCAATGGCACTACCGGTTATGAAGAAGCCGCTGCGCAGGGCCTACTCGCTGCAATTAATGCTGCCTTGCATATTCAAGGAAAAGATAGCTGGTTCCCAAAACGGAGTGAAGCTTATATTGGCGTGATGATTGATGACTTGATCACGCACGGCACACAAGAGCCTTACCGCATGTTTACCAGTCGCGCAGAACACCGGTTGCTTTTGCGTGAAGATAATGCTGATTTACGTTTAACGGAAGTGGGCTATAAACTAGGTTTAGTCGCTGACAATCGCTGGCGTGCTTTTAATCAAAAACGTGAGCAGGTAGAAATCGAAATGCAGCGTTTGCGCGATACCATTTTGCGCCCAACTGATATTACAGCAGAGCAAAGTGAAGCTGTCTTTGAGGGAAAGTTAAACCGTGAATACCATCTTAATGAATTACTCACCAGACCAAATGTGAGTTATCAGTCATTAATGACACTGCCAAAAATTGGCCCGGCGGTTGCGGATAATAAAGTTGCCGAACAGGTTGAGGTTCAGTTTAAGTACGCGGGTTATATTAATAGACAGTATCAGGAAATAGAAAAACAACAAAAGCATGAAGAAATGCAACTACCAGATGATTTTGATTATGATGCAATCAAGGGAGGCTTATCCAATGAGGCGCGCCAGAAATTGCAGCAACAAAAACCTACAACTATTGGTCAGGCATCACGTATACCTGGAATCACCCCAGCTACCATTTCTATTTTAATGGTGCATGTGAAAAAGCATCGTTATAAGAAAGCGGGTTGAGTATTCGCTGCTGTTTATATATAATAAACATTATTTATATAAATAGGTGCAGATCATGGAAACCATAGGCATTGGCGATATTCAAAAAAATACCGCTATTTTTAGTAATCTTACTGAATCTCTGGAAATTGTAGACAAACGTCGCAAGCGCACGGTTGCTATTGTCTATCCGGTTAATAAAACAAATATTACTAGTAGATTAGCTGGAAAATATAAAAATCAAATTAACACTCCTGCATTGGATTCTAAGCAACTCGATAAAGCTAAAGAACAAGCCATGTTAGAAGCGATGGAAGAGAAATATGGTCGCTCTGATTGATACTAATATCATTATTCGATTTCTAGTCGGTGATCACGAAAAGCACTTAATTGAAAGCACCAAGATTTTCGAAGATATCGAGTCCAGGAAAATTGAAGTAGAAATACTGGATACTGTATTAATGGAAACGCTCTTTGTTTTGATTAAATTTTACAAGCTACCAAAAGCCGAAGTCATTAATGACCTGAAATCCATACTCGCCATGGAGGGCATCGTAAATACCAATAAAGTCATTCTGTTTGAAGCACTAAGCCTGCACCTTGATAAAAACATTGATTTTGTGGATGCCCTAATCTGTGCCAAAAGCAAAATTCAGGGTTACGAGTGGATAAGCTTTGATTCTGATATAAAGAAGTGTGTCTAATGGCTTTAGATCAACTATGGGCCTCTGGTCTAAAGATTTTGAACTGCAATCCAACGGATACTCAGCTCAGCCAACTAAAACAATACATTGACCTCCTCAATCGCTGGAATAAAACCTATAATCTAAGCGCTATCCGCGAACAAAAAGACATGATTCCTTTGCATATTTTTGACAGCCTTGCAGTGGCTAATTTTATCAAAGGTAAAAACTGTTTGGATGTAGGCAGTGGTGCTGGTTTACCAACTATTCCGCTCGCCATTATGCAGCCCCAGCGTCAATTTGCCGCTTTGGATACTAATGGAAAAAAGACCCGTTTTATTCAGCAGGCGGTGATTGAACTAGGTTTGAAAAATGTTCGCGTTGAGCAGGTGCGGGTTGAAAACTGGAAAACAGATGAAAAATTTGATGCCATAATCAGCCGTGCCTTTGCATCCATTCATGACTTTATAACGTCTTCATCGTCACATATTGCCAAAGGTGGAGCCCTATACGCCATGAAAGGACAGTATCCAGCAGGTGAATTACAATATTTACCCAAGGGCTTTATGTTAGTGACCAGACATGAGCTTGAGATTCCCTTTGTTGAAGGTGAACGTCATTTATTAGAAATACAAGAAGAAAGCTAAGAAAATATGAAATTTAAAAACAGCCGTTCCGTATTCTATTTATTTGCCGCTATGGTGATAAGCTCACTGGTGATTGGTAGTTACTGCAAAACTCAATTTGTGCCAATACAGTCAGAAACAACTGGGGATGCAGCTCTGATACTAAAAACTGGGGGGGATGCCAATAAATTAGCGAATACCAAATACGCCCCCGTCGATGTAGAAATGGAGTTAATAAAGATTGCGGAACATAGTTATTACGTTAAAGGTAAAGCAGGTATCGCCACAGACAATGCCGGATTTATTTCAAATGCCGGGGTAATTATTACTGATGCAGGCGTGGTGGTTTTTGATGCATTAGGCACCCCTTC
>Ga0209633_10001799_pt1 | contig 21517 bp, 19 predicted proteins | sample Cruoilmetagenom1_FD_187290 | JGI IMG/M metagenome (GOLD analysis project Ga0209633, IMG submission 187290) | Oil polluted marine microbial communities from Coal Oil Point, Santa Barbara, California, USA - Sample 1 (SPAdes) (version 2) | ecosystem: Environmental > Aquatic > Marine > Oil seeps ... | reverse complement strand
CAGGATCATGCGGAATACTTGCACAATTCGCAACGATCGCCATCTCTGTACCTATCCCTTTAAAACCATTCCACACTAAAGGTGGCACTGTTACTAAACAATAATTGTCAGGACCAAGAAATATTTCCTGAATCTCACCTTTCGTTAAGCTTAAAGGTCGGTCATCATATAATACAAACTTAATGTTGCCATGTGGGACCGCATAATTAAGAACCATCTTTTGATGAATGTGCCATGCTTTAACAATATTTGGATACACGCCGGAAAAATATATTTCACCAAACCTAGTAAAACAAGGTGAATCAGATCTTAGCATATGCATCACTTTTCCACGTTCATCACAAATTTGTTTTAATGGGGTAACTCTTACACCATCAATCATATATTAAGCTCCGGAAAATAGGAAAAAAGTTGTTCATGCGTAACGGCTTCAGCACTCTTACCAGCTTCCATCTCTTTGTACCAATTTGCCGTCATTGTTATAGTGGTTTCAGCATCCCATCTCGGCTGCCATTGCAATAAATTATGCGCTTTATCACAGTTCAATTGTAGTAATTGCGCCTCATGATGATTATTAGTATTTTTATCAGATGTAACTGAACCTTTGCCAAAATGAGTGACCAATCGTTGTGCAACCTCTTCCACAGTTACTACTGTATTGGTTGAAGGTCCAAAATTCCAGGAGCCTGAGTATCCTAATGGATCATCCCTTAATCGGATAGCCAGTAATAAATACCCTGAAAGCGGCTCCAAGACATGTTGCCATGGACGTGTTGCTGTTGGGTTTCTAAGATGGATAGGTTTATTTGATTGTATTGCCCTTATACAATCTGGAATAATACGATCTACTGCCCAATCACCACCACCGATAACATTGCCTGCCCGCGTACTTGCTGCACCCAGCTCTGGTCGATTTGAAAAGAAGGAGCGTGCATAAGCAGAAAACACTAGTTCTGCAGCAGCTTTTGAGGCACTATATGGATCTGCACCTCCTAATGTATCGTTCTCACGATACCCCCAAATCCATTCGACGTTTTCATAACATTTGTCTGAAGTTATATAGACAAGAGACCGTACAGATTCACAGCTCCGAACGGCCTCCAATAAATTAACTGAACCCATGATATTTGTATCGAAGGTTAATCTTGGATCATCATATGAGGGTCTTACTAATGCCTGTGCTGCCAAATGAAATACAAATTCAGGTTTGAAATCATACATAACTTTTTTTAGTTTCTGCAGGTCACGTATATCAGCTTCTACATGACAAATAGATTTCGATAATCCCAGCAAATCAAAATGGTTATCATGATCAGCTGGCGGTAAGGCATAACCTAACACCTCAGCGCCTAGCTCTTTCAGCAAAAATGTAAGCCATGATCCTTTAAAGCCTGTGTGACCAGTGATCATCACACGTCTACCAGAAAAAGCTGTTAGATAATCATTTATCACCATCTGACCCATGGTGCCTTCCCATTTACATATAATTCATTAAGTAAATGATATTCACGACTAGTATCCATTGGTTGCCAAAAATCATTATGTTCGTATACCATCAATTCTCCATCAACAACTAATTTTCGCAATGGTTCCTGCTCAAATACAAGTTCTTCACTATCATCCAGGTATTCAAATAAATGCTTATTTGCGACAAAATATCCACCCGAAATCCTACCACCTTCCGCCTGCGGCTTTTCGTTAAATTCTTTTACTATATTATTTTCACTTACTAACTCACCGAAACGCCCTGGAGGTCTAACACCAGTAACTGTAAGTATTCTGCCATGACTTTTATGGAATTCGAGTAATTCATTAATATCTATATTCCCAACACCATCGCCATAAGTCAGCATAAAATCTTCATCGCCGACGTATTTTTTAATCTGCGAGATTCTATTACCCGTCATAGCATTTAAACCTGTATCAGCCAAAGTCACTTTCCAATCTGATTCGTCGTGTTCAGTATGAAATTCAATACTCTCTTGAGAGCCTAACCCGATTGTAAAGTCTTTAGTATACGCCTCATAATTCAGAAAAAAATCCTTAATAATATGCTTTTTGTATCCCAAACAAAGCACAAAATCATAAAACCCAAAGCTGGAATAATATTTCATTATATGCCATACAATGGGATATGGACCAATTGGAATCATCGGCTTTGGAATATTTTCGCTTACATCCCTTATTCGGGTACCATAACCACCACATAGAATTACAATTTTCATATCAAATACCATTTCATTACATTCACGCCATTCATCTTAATTACATCCTATGATGTAGGACCATCATTACATTCCACAAAAAGCTTTTTATATTCTTCCGCCATATTTCCACTAACGTTATGGATTCTTTGTTTTGCCATTACTGTTTTCTTTTCCCACTCTGCTTTGTTATTAATAAAATTCTCTAGCGCTAAGAACATTTCTTTTGGTGCGCCTGGTGACACCAACCAACCAACCGAATCGTCTAAAAATTCAGGTATGGCACCTACCCGAGTCGCCATAACAGGAGTATTTTCCAGCATCGCCTCAGCCAAAGTTAAACCGAACCCTTCAAAACTTCTAGTCGCTACAACAAGAAGATCAAGCTGCTTTATAATGGCAGAAGAACTTCCTGCTAAATACCCAAGGAAATGAATTTTTTCTTTAACGCCAAGTCGCTCTGACACTCGCTGTAATCGCTCTATCTCCGCAGCATCACCTTTCCCAATTACAACCATCTTAAGTTTTGCTAGTTCTTTAGTATTCAATCGCGACATTGCGTAAATCAAATCTTCATGTCCTTTATAAGGCTCTATCCTGCCTACAATACCTATAATCAACTCATCATCCGCGCCGATCAGTTTTTTAATATTACTAGCCTGTTCAATGTTATTATTGTTTTTATGTGTGACTTCATTATAAACCACACGCATTCTAACTAAATCAATATTAATATTCCGTCTATTTATTATTGTTTTACAGGTGGCATAGGAAGGACATACGATCACACTTGCAGCTTTCATAATCAGACTGTCGATTATATTTTCAAACCAGCCCATAAACAGTACAGGCTTATTTGCCTCATGATGAACCAACAACGCTCGGACAGGGATTCTTGCACGTTTCGCTGCAAGAATTGCACTTAAACAACCCCATGCGGCTGGATAGCCTCCGTTATCTGATAACAACACATCAAATTCACCATCGCTTTTAAAGAGCTTTGTTAACTTAAATAACATGTGAATAAATAAGAATGGTTGAAAGAAGAAAACAAATTTGCGAAGTATACCCGGCAGTGAAACATTTAACATACGAGCATACACTTCATTATAAGACCATGACTCAATCTCTTTTAACTTGACGTTATCTAATCTTCCAAGTGCAATCCTTATTCGCTCAAGACCGGCATTACCTTTATTATGGTAAAGGAGAAAGTTATCGTCATCAGACGGCCAACTTTCCAGCATTGTAAGTAGTTGTGAATCAACACCACCCCATTCATTTTGCTCCCAGTAAATTGCAATCTTCATTACTTTTCTACAGGCAATGCTTTCTCTAACACTAAATCTAAATCCAGTATGATATTTGAAAACACGTTTCCAATTAAGCCAACAATACGCTTAGCTACTTTCCCTTTCACTCGCACCTCACCAAGGCCTGGAATTGCAAGATAAGGACTAAATGGAACCAGGACAAAAGTTTCTTCGGTTATGCGAAATCTTGCATGCGTATAATAATGTCGTTCTTTACAATAAACTGAATCTGGATCAAAGAATTGAAATGTTATCTCATGAAAACCTCTTTTATGTGTTGGATCAGCATGACGAGACACTGAATTCCAGTACGGAACTTTAATTCTCATTACACCACCAGGCTTTAACACACGATATAACTCTTCCATAACTCGCATAAAATCATCCAGATGCTCAACAATATCTCTTGCCACGATCTCATCCACAGAATCATCTTCCCAAGGCCAAGGGAATATATTTAAATCATGGACGACATCGATCCCTTTTAACATAGTGATGTCATGATTTATGTACCCATCACGTATATCACTACCTGCTCCTAGATTTATTTTCATTTAAATAACACCCATATTTCATTTAATGACTTTCTATATTCACAAATTCATTCAAAGATACTTAAGCATCACTTTTTTATCATATCTTCTACTGTACCGATTTTCGTCGCTGGATTGCCAGCAACAATCGTATAATCAGGAACATCATTGACCACAACTGCACCAGCAGCTACTATTGCAGCCTTACCAATTCTTACACCTTTCAGAATAATTGAACGAGCACCGATCCAAGCATCATCTTCAATATGCACAGCTTTACAAGAAACAACCGACCAATCCTTTTTATTGTTTTCCAATAGATCCGAGAAATCTTTGCGTCGTAATTGAGGATGTGGTGAATGACCATCATTATCTATAATTAAACATTGATATGAAATCCATACATTATCACCAATAGTAATCCCGTTTGAAACAATCAGCATGGTTTCATTATTAATTACAGTATTTGCACCAATTACAATACCTGCATCATTTCTTTCGTAGTAAATCATTCCATTTATTTGCGAATACTTTCCTACATGCAGTTTGCAATGCTCACCATTAACGTGAATATTGTACTCGACTCTAGTCTTAAAACTATGTTCAGTAAAAAGATCCAAATCACCTAACTGATTTATATTCTTCCAACGTTGTAGCTCGCGATAGAACTGTAGTAATTTACTTAACAACTTTATCAACCTTGAATATAAACCTCATTATTCGGGAATATATTTTTTTAATTATAACTAAAGGTTCAACAAACATCTTCTTCCAAGCCCGATACATTGCGAATAACACCCTTGTGGTTTTTGAATACTGAGTAGGAAATTGTTGAAATATTTTAGGGAGCTGCTGCAAGCTAGATTGTTCGATTTCAACTCCATGCCATGGTAACCTGCAACCACCCTGAATAATTACTTTACCATCATAGCCTGAAAAAAGATAAGTGATGTCCTCTAGGGAACAGCGCAAATTTACAGGTGAATTATTGCTAATTTCAAAAAGGTCAAAATATTCTGCTTTAACAAAAAAAGCATTACAGTGCAAAACGGATACTAATTCATACCCCTTCTCTTTGCCCAGTTCAACTAATGAAAGCAAGCTTGATCCATGGCTTACAGAAAGATTAGCCTCCTGAACAAAACGAACTTCAGTAGGCATAGTCTGATTGAATTCAATCACAACTACTTTGGGTGAATAAGCAGATATTGCCTTCCATACATGATAATCATTCCCGTCAATATCAATTGACAATAAATCGAAATTAGCAGGGATAGGAATTTCATGCAAAATTGAATCAAGATTATCATCTGAGGAGAAGCCCACGAATGAATTTACAGGAAATACACTTTTTGAATTTATATAGTTCTGTTTCAACTCTACATATTTATTAAAATCGCCCTCAATTAAGACCGCTGAATATGCTTTATTCTTTATCAGGTTTGCAGTATTACTTAAAAAAACTCCATCCCAAGCACCAAACTCCACACACCATCCGTCTACAACGGGAAGGGTTTTAAAAATCTTCTCAATGATACCATCCTCACCAGTTTGTGAGAAAATGTCCTTCTTATAATCTAATAACCAATTTGAAGCTTTTTTCATAGTTAATAACACCAAGTTTATTTAGTTAATTATACTAAATAGCCATATTCCGATAAATCCATATTGATATCCTTCTCCAGCATTCTATTACCAATTATATATATATCAGATAATTTCTGCTCAAGTTCAGGAGAGAGATATTCTTTTTTATCAGAATGTATATCTTTACTTAAATAATTTTGCCATGCTGCCATCACAACTTTCGGAATATATTTTGACAATGATACGTTGGGAAGTGTAGCTCTAATGCGATAATATGCAGTAGCACGGGAAGTTAGCCCTTTATTTCTCGTAGGTACTTTCACAGCTGCAATATTTGCTATAAGATCCTCATCACAGAATTCACCTATTTTTTTGAAAAAACTATCTGGAGACCTAACCAGCTCTTCAAACAAAAACACAGCAACACTTTCATTACCGAAAAGATTTCTATAAATTGAAATATATTCAAAATACTTTAACGTCGTTATAAAACTTCTACCCATAAATGCTTCTTGCTCAAGAATCCATTTCTCAAAACTTGCAATAGATGGGCGCCCATATGATACATTAATATTTAACCCTCTTTGCAAAACAAGAAAGGCATACATCGACCTTAAAGCTTTCATTTGCTCTCTAATAATCACAAGTATTTTTGCATTTGGAAAAAGTTCCTTCAGTCTTTCAGCCATAATTAAGCGATCCACCATGTTATTGGCAAATGCCTCTGATGAGATAACCAATTTTTCATATTTTTTTGGCTGACTGTCAATGTATGTATTGATTGTATTCTTAATAGAATCCAAATCACAATCAATAGAATCATACATAGTTAAATCGTAAAAAGCTTTTGTTAAGTCTTCAGTTCCAAATGATTTCTCTGAGTCATATCTTCTACCCAAGTATAGAGTGTTTTTAAAACTTGGAAATATATCTGTTTGGAATGTTGTTGATGCATTTTTCGGATAGCCAACATGTATATATACTTTCATAATTTATTCTCAACTTTATATATTATAATTATACGCATGAATTCACCACTTCATGTAAAGCATCTTCAAACTTTGTAAATAATTCTTGAGGACTATGTACATTTTTGAGGCTGATTAAATCTTCAATAGAATACCCTTCTTGATAAGTATGTTTTTGAGCAATATTATCTTGAAGTTGATCAATGTTTTTTGCCACATGAAGTATTTTATATACACTTTTTGATATTGACGGAACTAAATCTTGGTTTATAGATTTATAAGCATAGTAATCCACGCCTAATAATCCTGCCTCCATAACTGATGTAGATAGCGGCCCGATAATAAAGTCTGCTTTTATCGCCACCTGCGGGAAAGCTTCGTACCCTGTAATCAAACAATAATTTTCATCGCCTATTTTTACCCCGTCAGAAAAACCAAGTCTGCTAAAAAAATCATCATTCCTTCCTTTAAACCCAATTATCTCACTACCCCTATTTACTAACATAGTTACCACATCAGTCATAAAACTATAAAGCTCCTTTATCGAGGAGTCAGGTGATATATTCGAAAAATCAGGTACTAAAATGAGCACCTTTGGCCGGATATTTTGTTGTGTGGATTTTTCACGCAGAGGAAGAAATCGAGAAAAGTATGGAAACGATGACACGAAAATTCTCTCTCGCTCTACTCCTTTATCAAGACACTCCATCACATCATTATTTCCAAACGCTAGGCAAAGATCAAAAACTCTTCTTTCTCCTACCCTCAAAGGTTTATATGTTTTACCACAAAGGCCATGTGGAATAACAGCAGTTAATATATTTAAGGATTTCGCAGCTTGTGCTGCTAATACTTGAGTTGGCCAAGACTCCACAGATGCAACTAATAATTTAGGTTTAGTATTTAAAAGCACATCCCGTACATTAAGATAATACTTGGCTGCTCCTTCAAAATATCTAAATATATGACGATCCAAAATATCAATTAAACAATTACTTTCGATCCAATTCACTTTAGAAACAATATTAAACTTCAGTGCATCAATCATACTTTTTATATTCTTAAGCACGGACCAACCTACTGAATGAAAATAAAAGCATTTATTTAACTTAGTTGGGTTTAAAATGAAACTTTTTATTCCGTATCTGAGTGGTAAAACGTAATTTATTTCACTATTTCTCAGTAAATAATCATAATAATAAGCATCCAATTTACCGGCCGGCATTAATAACACCCTGTCTTTTCTTGCGGCGAACAGACTAAATGCTCGAGAAATCCAACCAACAATTACTGCATATGACTTTCTTCTCAGGAAATCATTGGCTAAAAAATATTTACGAAGATCAGGATCCCATGATGCAGCATTTGCAATTTCGGGTGAATCATCATTGCCAACTACATGCAAACGAAAACCAATCTCTCTCTGTAGTGAATGAATAACTGTAATAAATATATCTTCAGTATTGGAAGCAATATAAACTTCGTCCTTTTGTGTCAGTAAATTCCGAAAGGCAAAGAGGTATCGTTGAATAGTAGTAATCAATACCTCAACTGGACCAACAAAGGATAAACCCAAGGAACATTCTTTAAAACGACTTATATCGTTGCCACTATCATCGACAAACCAAGACCATAAGAATTCTTGAACATTAGCAACGATTGATCGTTCATCTTCCTTTCTAATAAACTCATCATAAAATGCGTAGGGAGAATCTAACCCAAGCAACCTCTCAAATCCTACGTTACTTGACAGCAATATAAGTTTTCCGCCCTTATTTTTCTCACCCATCAACTCGATTTCAGTGGGACAATCAGCAATATAATAACGGTAACCTTGTTTCAAATTCATCATTGAAATACAGCGGTGCTTATGATTCTTTTAATCCATCGGCAGTATAAATCACACGGGAAGAATAAATGTCATTTAGTATAGAATCTGGTGTATAGAACCTATCTCCAAGCTGTGGTCTGTAATTTCCATCAATATTATATTTGGAAACCACCAGGGAGCCTCCATTACAAGCAATTTTAAGATTATCATCATCAATACTAAATATAATTCCATATTTATATGGATGCGTATGTACTACTTTTTTATCAACATAGGCATCATATAAATAAACTTTCCTTCCATTTATATATGATTTTGCACCTTGATATGGTTCAGAAAAAGCTAAAATATATCTATATATGTGTTCAACGTCCCACGACCAATCTATATAAGCCTGTGTTGCCGTATGCAATCTTGGCATATAGCTTTCAAAGTAATTATCTTGTTCTATCACTTTAAATTCATGATTGTTTTTCAATAAACCCAGAAAACAATACAACCCCTCTCTACTTTTGCCATGTTGATAGTTGATATAATCTAAAGGTTTTCTACATGCTTCGGGAAAAGTAAAGGGTGTCTGATAAACAATGGGGCCAGCATCAATATCTTCTACGAGAATATGGAATAACACATTACCTTCTAGATCACCTTCCATAATTCGCCAACTAAAACCTCCGCCGCCTTTTCCATGTGGCAAATGTGCTCCGTGCTCATTAAAAATAACGCCGCGAAACAATTCAATCACTTCCTTTTTAATTATAAAAGGGCTGTCAAAACTAAACATAGCGCTATCTTCGCAATAATATTCTTCTAGCAATTGTCGATTAATATCACTAAATTCAATCACCTTTACACCCATGCTATTCATTCTCTCATAGCACGTACTAAAACCATCTTCTAAACTTTGCAAGTCCCTAAAGCGTTGACCCGAAATAACAATCGGTTCGACTCTATTTTCATTACAAAAATGCACCGCTTCACAGGCCAAATCATTCATGCCTATAATAATTAGTCGCTTTATTTTTTCTTTAAAGAATTTCATATTTATATCTTCTGACTAAAGATATTAGCTTAATTGCAAATATCATTTTTCTAACTAGTTAGGCCAAGCAGTCCCATGTAACAGGTGTACCTCTTTGTATATCTTCTTTTACTGTTCGGCCTATAATTATTTTTTTATATTTAGGCGTTAGACCATCACCTGGTCGGATTGCCGCAATATCTTCGCTTGTAATAATACTACCCGCCGATACATCACGCACAAAAAACAATGAACGCCTGAATTGTTTGAATGAACTTTCCGTATCCCCTTTCGCATAAGTGATCTCACCTAGTGAATCATAAACATTCTTTGATTCCGATACCAACAATGCCAGCTCATCCGGTTCAAGTGAAAAAGATGAATCGACTCCACCATCAGATCTGGCTAATGTAAAATGTTTTTCTAGTATATGAGCTCCCAACGCAGTTGCCGCGATTGACACTCCTACTCCTAAAGTATGATCAGACAGCCCTGCAATAACATCAAATGTTTGAGAAAGATGAGGGATGGTTCTAAGATTCATTTCCTTATACGGAGCAGGATATGCACTCGTGCATTTTAATAACGCAATATCTTTTGCACCATTATTACGAGCAGTTTCAATCGCTTCACTTATTTCAACTATAGATGCCATCCCCGTTGATATTATTAGTGGTTTACCTGTATTAGCACAACTTGCAATCAGTTCTAAATCAACAATCTCAAATGATGCAATTTTATAAGCTGGGGTTCCAAGTTTTTCTAGCAGCTCAACTGCTTGAAAATCAAATGGACTACTAAATATTGTAATACCGATTTGTTTAGCTACATCGAATAAAGTTTCATGCCATTCCCAGGGGGTAGAAGCCTTTTTATATAGATCGAAAAGATGATCACCACTCCAGGGACTATCCCCATTAACTCTAAATCGCGGATGGTCAACATCCAGAGTCATAGTTTCGGCTCTATAAGTTTGTATTTTTATTGCATCTGCACCTGCATTTTTGGCAGCTTTAATAATATCTATTGCTCTATCTAAAGAACCATTATGATTACCAGATAACTCAGCAATAATATAGGGTGCATACCCCTCACCAATTTTTCTTCCTGCTATTTCCATAATATTTTCATTAATCCTAATTAATCGTTAGCCAAATCAAATTAGCCAATCACTAATGAGATTTTTTCTGACTCTCTAAAAATATTTGATATTTCTGTTTTAGGTTATTGACTGCCGTATCCCAATCGTGATCAAGCAAATGCTCCACTTCATTTTTATCTGAAACTCGATGATACGAACCAACACCAGATTGCAATCTGCCATTTAACTTACTTAGACGTATATCACCCCAATACTCAACCAACAAGCCTTCAATAGCATTCTTTAGTCTTTCATAGCTTGTACGTAATGTATCATTTGACATCGGTTTTACGTGCCGTTGCACAATCAACTTGCCAGTATCAAGACCCTCATCAATATGATGTATGCTCACACCTTTTTCAGTGTCATCTAGAAATGACCAAAGATTACAATCAGCACCACGATTCCATGGCAAGTATGAGATATGCAGGTTAACAATTTTATTAGGGAATTGATTAATTACTTTACTATCAATAATATATCTATATCCGTAACTCAATATAAAGTCGCATCCATTCAATATTTCTGATTCTGAAGATAATTTATCGTTAAAAACAACTACTTTATCACCATAACTAGCAAAACAGTCATTTAACTTATCAGTAGTTTCCCCAAGCAATAAAATCTTCATATCGTCTAATATCTTAATTAAGCTTATTCATAGCTTCCACAACTCTAGACACACCTAATCCATCTACTAATTGCATGCCTGATAAACGCATATTTTCTAATGCTTGTGTGTCAGACATTACTTTTCGAATAGAAGAACATAATAATTGCACTGAGACATCGTTTGCCAACCCCAAATTAATAGCCGCACCTATATTTTCTACGCCTGCAGTAATAGCCATTTGATGCTCTACTACGTTTATGGTTAGTGATGGCAAACCTAAACAGCAACGTTCCCAAGTTGTAGATCCACCACCAGAAATGGCGAGATCGGCTAACAACATTAACTCTGCCATATTTTTTGCTGGCGAATGATAAGAAACATTATTCATTTTCGCACAGATTTTTTTTATTTCTTCTTTATGCGCGTGAGCCACACCCACAACAACATCTATATACATCGACAAATCATTAAGCGATTCGATTGCGGCCAATGCCTTTGTAGTTTCATTTGTAGCATCTGAACCACCAAAAAAGATCAATATTCGGAATAAATTATTTTTACTAATTTTATTCTGATTTCGCATTTCAAAAAATTCAGGTCTAAGCAAAGCGTACTTCGGGCCCAACAATGAAAGGTAATTTTTCCCAAGTAATTTTGTATATCGATTTTCAGCATCAGGATAAAGATTTTGATCCAATAGCAAATCACAATCATGTTTACGATTAGCCAAGTCATCTATTACTAATATTCTGTTAGTGATTTTCCGAAAAGCACTTTCCCACTCATAATCAAGAGTATAATGATCAACAATAAGCCATGAAATCTTTGTATAGTTTATTTTAATAATGTCTTTTGTTTCTTTATAGTCTTCTTGCCAGGTTGCACCAAGCCAATCACTATATTCTTTTTTAGCTTCGTATTTTGATATTTTTACAAAGGGCAAACTATAAACCGTAAAACCTCTTTGTCTAATTAATTCTATTTGATGTCCCGGCAATTCACGACAAATAAACAATACATTATAACCGTATTTTATTAACTCATCTGCTAATGATAGGCAACGAATTACATGCCCACTACCTATCGCATATGAAGAATCAGCCCTGATAACTACCTGCATAACTTCAACGTACTTTAAAAAGCGGATCTAGTGGCTCAGTCTCTAATAACTCTACTAGATTCCCTTCATTAAGGGATTCATGTAGCATGCTAAAAACTTGATTATAGACGCTTAGAAGATAGTCAACATCATCAATAGAATGAGCATAACTAATGTTGTGCGTACCAATGGTAAGAATGCCTTCTTTATAACATTCCTGAAGAAATAATGTTTTTATTTCATTAGCGCTGAATGAAGATGCATCACTAAAAATGAGTCCCGTCCAGGCAGGATGGCCCTTGATTGCAATAACATCATGAAGTTGATATTCACTAATCAACTTTTTGACTCCTTGCATCAAATACTCACCAACAAACTTTATTTTTTCAATAACATCAGTTGTATTCAATTTGTTTAGTACAACTTTTGCTGCAGCTAGAGATAATGTTTCCCCTCCATTAGTGCCTGAGAAAAAAATATCTTCCATTTTTTTCATAACATCTCGCCGACCTAATATAGCCGATATAGGAAACCCATTACCAATACCCTTACCGAAGGTTGCTAAATCAGGAATTACATCAAATAGTTTTTGCGCCCCACCTTTTGCAAATCGACTTCCTGTAATAACTTCATCAAACACTAACAAGGCACCATTTTCATCCGCAAGCACTTTAACTGATTCAAGAAAACCAGGGGCAGGCCATTCTAATGCCATTGGTTCCATTATAACTGCAGCAACATTATTTTTATATTGCTCAAACAATATTCTTAAACTTTCTGTATCGTTATATTTAAAAACATGACTTAATTTTTTAACGCATTCAGGAACACCCAAGTCTCTCGTAGTAGTACCAATATACCAATCTTGCCATCCGTGATATCCACATATAAGAATATGTTCACTTCCCGTAAATGCTCTAGCAAGCCTGATTGCAGCCGATGTAGCATCAGTACCGTTCTTACCAAACCGAACCATCTCAGCACAAGGCACCATTTCCACCAGCATCTCTGCCACTTCCATCTCCAATACATGTGGTAACGAAAAAATCACTCCATTTTTCAACTGTGCCTGAACTGCAGAATTTACATCGGGATCGTTATAACCCAGGGAGACCGAAAGTAAACCATTAACGAAATCTATATATTCGTTTCCATCCACATCCCATACCCTAGAACCCTCTCCCCGAGAAATAAACAGTGGTGACGTCCCTCTGGGATACTGGGTAATACTCTTACTAAAGGTCTGTGAGGCCAAGGGGATGGTTCGCAGTGCCCGCTCCACTAACTCCTCTGATTTCTTGTATCTGATTGACATTTATTTACCTGCTTGTTTTGTCTTTTTCATATGCTTATTCTTCCGAGACAGAAACTCTCCGTGAAAATTTAACTCTTCAATACTCGATAAAAAACGTTCCTTACTTTTAACCCAGCCAGCAGGTGTCTGTTGTTTCTCTAATTTACTGTTAATTGGCTTACTATAGTGTTCACAATAATCTTCATATGTAAGATCATTTAGCGGTATCATTTTTTGCAATAGATCATAATCTTCCTGTCGGGCTTTAAAAATATTTTCGCTGGCAAGAGAGGCCGTACGTTCAACACCAAGAACTTCTCTGAAAGCACTGGCAAACTCACGTGTTATATACAGATACCATGCAATTTCTTCTTCAATTGACCGCTCATCATAGCTAAGTAAAAACTGCCCTTTAGGAAAAGAAGCATCGAATTGACAATAGTGCAATTGCTCATTCTGGAACTGATTCTTTGTATAAAGAGATTCAAATACCTTTTCATCAGAGCGAAACACATGAAGGAAGTGACTATCAGGAAAAATAACCGACCATAACGGAGAAAATATGGTATCCCAATGGTTGATAATGACCGGTGTACGCCCAAGGCGATATGCATACATGATTTCTGAAATTCGATTTTCAAGATAATCTGTAAATATTCGTATTATAATATTCCGATCAAATGTTCCTTCTAGTATACGATACAACATATGATTTCGATCTGACGGAATTAATTGCCACCCTAAAGTATGATATGGCAACACATTCTTTGAACGACATAAAAGTTTGTAAAAACCTATCGTGCCACAGCGACCAGTAGACAGTATTTGCACCGGATCATTTTCCTCTGGTGCATACAGCTTTCGTACAGCGTTAATGTTAGCAATCTGCTTATCAAAGATTCCATCTTCATATAGAGAGCTGACAACAGAAATTAATTGAGTAATGTTCTCTTTAAGTCTTTCTTGGTCGACTCTAGGTGTTTTAAATTCTACTAGGGATATATTGTCACTATTATTAATTTCCACCTTTGAAAACCCAGTAATCTTAGGGCAATAAGGCGTAGGTTCAATATTGAATGGTCTTTCACTTTGTTCGCTTAAAGTCGCTTTATTACTACTCACATCCATATATCGAGCCAGTTCGTAGTATGCCCAAATTTTATTATCTTTATCTCCTGTAATTAATGAAAATTTACTATATGCACTATCTATATTATTCTCAGTGTAACTTAAACTACGTAACAACAATTGCTGTAACATTACATCCTGCGAAATAATATCACCTTCAGCCGCCATCAGAGTAACAACAGCCTCATGATCACCTTCTGACTGATATGCCGCAGCTAACCAACACAATCCCTTTCCATCATGTTCACGATATTTCGATTTATTGCTTAACACCTCCTTGACGTTACCTGTCAATCCCAACGCTGCAAAAGATTCGCCATAAAAAAAAGGATCCTCGGGGAAATTTGAATATTCTGAACGATTAATGTCCACACACTGTATTAGCTTACCCTGCCTACGCAAAGAACGATAATAGAATCCCCATGCATTTTTATTACTTGGTTCTTTTTTTAATACATCACTTAAAAGTGTCTCTGCTTCAATAAACTGATTACTATAAAATAGCGCACTACCGAGCAAAGATGCAATTTCCATATCCTCAGAAAACTCTTTAACTAATTTCTTTAAAAGACCACTTGAACTTTTAGCGTCACCTGCCTGCAATAATTTTTTAGCTTCTTCTACTATTTCTAGTTTATTTATAGTTTTATTCTTAGACATTATTTAATTATCCCACACCTAAACCACATTATAGATCGGCTCGACAAGTCCTTTTTCTTCCCATTGAACAAGATATTCATAAACTTCTTTAATAGGTAGTTTGTACTCATGCGCTATTTCCAACAACCCTATGTCACCGTCTAAATAACTAGGTAGTGAATTCATCAGCCTATTCCAACGTCCCATTAACGAACCATAATCAACACCATTTTGTTCAACTGGTGGTAATGGCTTATATAAACCATAATGAGATAGACAAACCAAACCCGAAAATTTCGATTTATAATAAAGGTTCATTTCAAGCCCCATACAAATAGCTATTGCTGTTTCGACTGTATCTTGAAGCATATCCTCAAAAAGTCGATCCGGAGTATCCTTATCTGTGTGATACTCATCAAATGGCCAACGCGTCAATGAAATAGAAGGTATCCGATATGGAGGTGCCTCGAAAACAGTTTCATCATTACCATAAATTGCCCTAAACTCACCATACTCATAATCACCATATCGGTTTGTAAATGCATGATGCGCTGCGATATCTATAATACTTTTACTAGTAAAGCTTTGTTGCAATCTCAAAGGTTTGCTATTGCCTACAGATTTAAGCAACAAAACTCCTTTAATATCTTTTGCAGAATCAATACCAATGTCATTCAGCCAAAACATTGGCCCAAATAATTCAGGCGCAATAATCAACTTATAGCTATAACGACGCTTTGGTAACAAAGCTAAGCGTTTCATTATTTCAATGCCAGTTGCAATACCAGAGACATCGTCGTTAGCTTGATACGCATGACAGTTATGAGCATTTATGATAATACTCTCTTCATTCTCACCAGGAAGCTCATAGAGTAATACTTTCATATTGTCTTGAGTTTTTTTAGTTACCAGATCAACGGTATAAGTACCTGTAGTTAAAGATTCTTTCACTTTTTGTGGCATACACATGCCCCATAAAGCTTCATTAGGCCTATACAATCGAGTCCAATGATATGGAATTGCCTCAGGATCATCTGCAGTAAATAAATGAGGCTCTAATTCCTCTAATGATAATTTTCCTGAATAAGAATCAGATTGCGCGGGCACTCCAAGTGGTGATTTAGTGGCATCATATATAATCTTGCCATCTTTTCGAAGCTCAGCTTTCTCTACAACACAGGCCGAAGGAATCAACCAGCCATTTAAAATTTGCCCGGATTCATAAGAATAAATATTAAAATCAAGTTCTTGGCAAAGTCTATCTATCGCTTTATTATTTCCATCACCTGTTACCGAATATGTAAAAGGATATAAGTCAGCCACTAATTGTTTAATATTGTTATTAGTCATTTTTCAACTTTCCATACCACAATCGATCTTCACGCTGACCTTTTATATTAAGAAATTGGTTCTTCATCCTACCCTCTAATTCATAACCCGCTTTCTCTAACAGTCGTTGACTAGCAATATTAGACACATATGCTCCTGCGCCTATATATTCAAGACCAACATCATTCAATGCATACTGCGTAATTAAGCTAAGCGCCTCAAAACCATAACCTAACTTCCAAAACTCTTTTTCTCCAATAAAATAGCTCACTTCAGCACTTTTATGGTGAAAGTTTATTTGGCCAAGTTTTATATTACCTATATGGGTTTTACTACTTTTATCAATTATTGCAAATAACTGATTAACTGGTGATTCAATCATTGATAAAACAAACAGCTTTATTGACTCTAATGTTTGTGGAATCAAACGAGTTTCCATATATTGATTTACTTCCGCATCATTCAACCAAGCAACATATGCTTCTGTACAATCATTCGATGTGACCAGACGCAGCTTAATTCTGTCGCTGTTAATCTCTGGTGATTGCTGCTGTTTTAATAAAGCATTATTCGAATCACCAGATGGTTTATAATCAGGTTTATAATTCATAGAGATATCAATTTCTGACTGTGGAGTATTAAATCGTTGCCCCACAGTGAGCGATTCATTTTGTTTCTCATCATAAGACACCTCAACTGTAACAAGCCCAATTGTAGTCGCAATCCCAACACCAGCATCAGTAATACGTACAATCAATCCACTTTGATATGGATGAAAACCTTGTTCTCTATTATCAAGTCTCGCATTCTTCAGATATACACGCTGTTTATTTACATATGTTGATGCTCCAATATATGGGTCTGAGAATGCATTTATAAATTGAACAATTTCTTCTCCACGCCACAGCCAGTTTAGCCATGCATTTTTTTTAGTATTTAATCTTGGGAAAAACAATGATTCTTCTTCGTTTATTTCTTGCAAATTAATTTTTTCACCGCTAGAAATTAGGCCAATACAGTCCTTAATAAAAGCAAGCTCTTGTTCTATGCAAAATGAAAAATATTTATTTGGAGAATTTAATCCTGCAATAAGATTGTATTCGTGACTTGCTAACAATTCGCCAGAATCAAATTCACCCTGAACCATCTCCTCATTTATTACTTGCAAATGACAGCCCCAACGTGTCTCGTTGCGCAAGATAGCCCATGTATAATGTGCACCACCACGATAGCGAGGAAGAGGTATCCCCATAAAATCAAAAAGTCTGCCGTCGAACGCAGTTAATAACGCCGCATCAAAGTTCCAAGCTTCACCAAAACCTAAACCGATACTAGTCTTGGTAATTTCCTTAAGTAACCAATCATCACCATTTACTTCATCTAAAATAGTTAATTGCAAACCAGCATCTTCAACTGCTTGTCTAAAACAAAGATTACTACCATCCGGCATAATTTCATCGGCTTGTCTTGGCGCTGTAATAAGCAAACATTGATATGTGCTACTTGCCCATTGCGCCAGCTTAAGCATCAGTGGACCACCGCCAAAGAAAATTAATTTTGTAACAGAAGGTATGCGTAAAGTTTTCATTAACTATACCTTTTTCAATTTGATATCGTAGTTATTCAAAAATGCCTTTGCACGAATAGGGTTTGAATCACTAAAATTAAAAATACTCCCACATGCTGCGGCTTCGACATCAGCATCCAAAAATAACTCTTTAAGATGCCTATAGTCTCCACAACCACCTGCTGCAATTACAGGTAATTTGGGTGCTATTTCAACCACCCTGCTTGCTAGTTCAACATCATAACCTTGAGCAGTTCCATCACGATCTATGCTTTGTATAAATATTTCACCCGCACCAAGTTCTGACATAGTTTGAATCGATTCATTCAACGAGATTGTTTCTTTACATTTCCCAGATTCGGTATACACCACATAATCACCTAATTCTTCATCCCACCGTACATCTATCGCGCAGATCAATGCTTGCCGTCCCACTAATTCACTTATCCGACTGATTGCAGTTGGCATTCGTTTACATAAAGTATTTACTACCACCTTATCCGCTCCATGGCGTATCAAGGTAACTGCATCTTCAACAGAGCGAATTCCCCCACCTAAAGCGATAGGCATAAAACAAACTTTCGATAGCTCATCTAATATATCAAGCAACGGTTGAATACTTGACGAGCCAATATTTAATATAATCAATTCATCAGCCAGTTGAGAGTTATAAACGGCAGCACTTTTTACTGGATCACCTACATCTTTGTAACTTGAAAATTGTTTTCCTTTTACAAGCCTGCCATCTTTCAACAACATTAATGGAATAAGTCTCTTTTTTACCACTTACCATCCCAATTGATAAAGTTTTCAATAATCCTAAGTCCGTTTGTTTGACTTTTTTCTGGATGAAACTGCATCCCAATGAAATTATCTTTCGCTATAATTGATGCAAATTTTTGACCATGAAATGATGTGGCTATAACCCATGGCTCAGTTATTTGTGTCGAGGCATAGGAATGCACAAAATAAAAATCTCTGTCTGATTTAACATCCTCTAAAACCGGATGATCTTTTTGAACAACCACTTGATTCCAACCAACATGCGGCAACCTTAAGTTTTCACCTTGCAAAAGATTGCACTTCCCAGGAATAAGACCAAGCCCTTTACCATCGCCTTCTTCACTATCCTCCATCATAAGCTGCATCCCTAAACACACACCTAACACAGGTATCTGACGTGATGATAATATCTGCACAAGCTGCGCAGCAGTTCCTATACTATTTAAATTTACAAAAGCATTAGAATAGTGACCCACCCCAGGTAGAATCAAATGAGTAACGTCATCTAACTGTTCCAGATTACTGATCCAAATAGGATCTTCACCCATCTCATATACAGCATTACTAACAGAGGTTAGATTGCCCATCTTTAGATCAAGTATACCTATCAATTGTTTTCCCTAAACCACTGATCAAAATCCCAGGTTTTTGGTGCATTTTCTAGCTTATCAAAATCAGGTTGAAACGGTGGCACAACAGTCTTAAGCACTATTTGATTGAATTCATCTTCAGTCAAACCTAAATATTCTAAAAACAAATCTAACGAAGGAGGTCTTCTACCTTCATAATCATTAACAAGCTGTGCTGCATCGTTTTTAGAAATTCTGTCTTTTCTCAAATCAAGAGCCATCATTTGACTCACTCTTGAATATCCCCGTTTAAGATATTTTATATAATCTCTAACGCCCTGCATATAACACTCAATCTTCTCATATGGATACAATTCCCAAGGCATTCCCTCCACTTGATCACCTTTCCAACCAAGTTCATCCATAATTAATTTAGATTGTTTTTTTACATCCCAAGGTATATAAGAACCAAGACATACAGATCGATATTTTAATTTTTTTAATTCACGTAATGGTGGATACGTATATGGGTCTAAATCGCGGGGGTCAAGTTCAAAATCACTCTTTATCATTCCAGCCATATCTTCAGCAGTGATCCCCAAATTCACGTATCGATTAAAACGAGTTTCATCGACAAGTTCTTCTTCTTCATCACGAACATCATAATATGCCGTATATTCTGAAGATGGCTCCCCCCAAAATATTAAAGGCACTTGATAACGTAAAGCAACTTGCATAGGATAGGCAAATATTCCAGTGTGACAATGCCAGCAAAAATCTCCCTTACGAATCAGAGCTTCCAGCATTAGTCTTTTAACAACTCTCCAGTTTGGAGTAAAGCTATGAACATCAACACCTAATTTTTTAAACGTTCTTTCATTATTTTCTTTTAGGATAGGACGCATAAAACCATGGTTAAACTGCACAACTAATGGTTTTAGGCCATATTCTTTGACTAAATAATTGAGTGTAAAGGTCGAATCCTTACCGCCTGAAAATGGGACAATGCAATCATAGGCATGTTTACCTCGGTATTTACTAACTAATTCGTCTAACTGATCTTTTTTCTTATCCCAGTCTATACTTTCATCTCGATAATCTTGTTGACGGCAAATATTACATACACCCTCATTATCATATTCAATAGTCTCATAAGTTTCTGGTAATCCACATTTGCTGCATTGTTTCAATTTTCAATCTCCTTAGAAATCATCAAATTAGTGACTTTCATATAAAAACGAGTTGTTGGTTTAACTTTGCCATAAATAATTGCAAGTAATATCACCCCAGACTCAAAAATAACTAACTTACTAAACGTTGATATCGTATATGCATCAAAACCAAGCTAATATGTAGAAACTATAAACACCATAATAAAGCGCAAATAATCAAACATAATTCACCCTATTTCCTAAAACCAGCATTTCTTTCAATATGCATATTGATTTTATTCAACTCAGTGTGCTTTTCCAAGTATGCGAGAATATCATTCATATTAAAATCAGGCTTATCTTTATATAATGCAGAATAAATTTGTTTGGTAAATTCGTAATCATCAGGCTCATCAACGGTCCAACGATACTTCGAATAATCGACAGATGATTCATAATTTCCGACAGTAAAGCGATCAGAACTATTCCTTATAAAAGGCGTTACATGCTCTCGGTCACTGGGTGATTTCGCATCTTTCCATGCTTCAAGCAGACTTGAATATTTTACAACTTCAACATCAAGTCCATCAGGAAACGTAGGTGGATTACAGTTACTCACATAATCAAAATCATTATTATTAAAATACTCTATTACTTCATCTACAATTAAGGGATCGGTTAATGGGCAATCTCCCGTCAGGCGAACAATAATTTCAGGCTCATACTGCCTGGCAGCCCTAACAAAAC
>Ga0209633_10001798_pt1 | contig 21523 bp, 24 predicted proteins | sample Cruoilmetagenom1_FD_187290 | JGI IMG/M metagenome (GOLD analysis project Ga0209633, IMG submission 187290) | Oil polluted marine microbial communities from Coal Oil Point, Santa Barbara, California, USA - Sample 1 (SPAdes) (version 2) | ecosystem: Environmental > Aquatic > Marine > Oil seeps ... | reverse complement strand
ATAGGAGCAGTAGGCACTTTCTTTCTGGGTATTTGGTTATTAGGCGAGCCTGCGAACTTGCTTAGATTCGTATTCATTGGGTTTATAATAGTTGGTATAGCAGGCCTTAAATTGGCTGCCGGCTAAACAGCCCTTTTGACAAGTTTAATTTAGGGGCATAAAACGCATATGCTATAATCAGCCTATAACAATAAATAATAAGAAATAAATTTATGAGTAAAGCAGCACTTATTACAGGAGGGGGAAAGAGGTTAGGAAAAGCGATATCGCTTTCTTTGGCAGAAAGGGGTTATGATATAGCTATACATTACAATCACTCGGACAAAGAAGCCAAAGAAACAGCGAATATAATCAAAGATAAAGGAAGACAATGTGAGATATTTCAATCAAACCTATCCGATATTAAACAGGTACGCAGCTTAGTTCCAAGCGTGTTTGAAGTTTTTCCGCAATGCTCAGTTTTAGTGAACAGCGCCTCAATATTTGAGAATACCGCATTTGGTGAAGTTACAGAGGAAATTTTTGACAGGGATTTTAATACAAATTTCAAAGCTCCGTTTTTTCTCTCACAGGATTTTAGCAAGGGAAATTATTCAGAACTGATTATTAACATGCTTGATATGCGTATCAATAAAATTGAGACTGAGCACTTTAGTTATAATCTAAGCAAAAAAGCGCTTAGAGATTTCACTTTAATGGCGGCAAAAACTTTGGGACCAAAAATCAGGGTAAATGGTATCTGCCCAGGCCCCATACTCCCGCCTCCTGACAAAGATATAGAATATCTAGAACAGATTGCGCAAAATACACCTCTTAAAAAACCAGGGAATCCGGATTATATAATCACTGCAGTAAAATACATATTGGATAATGATTTTGTCACCGGACAATGCCTTTTTGTAGACGGTGGACAACATCTTGTATAGGAAAAGCTAATGATAATAAAGATTGAAAATTTAAAGCTAAGAACAATAGTTGGAATTTATGAATGGGAAAAGAAAACCAAACAAGATATTGTAATAAATGTTGAGATAGAATTTGATGGAGCTAAGGCAATAGAAACAGATAATATTGAAGATACCGTAGATTATAAAACTATAACTAAGAAAATAATCGCAATGGTTGAAGGATCTCAGTTTAACTTGATTGAAAGAATCGCCGGGGAAGCGATCAAGATTGTTATGGAAAATAAGATGGTAGACAAAGCTGCTGTACGAGTAGACAAACCGGGCGCTCTCCGGTTTACTGATTCCGTATCTGCAACCCAAATTGAGAAACGACAATAAGAAAGCTTATGAAATTTAATGAAGTGGTAATCGGAGTCGGGTCAAATATTGATCCTGAAAACAATATCAAAGTAGCTAAGCAGACAATTGCCCAAAGTCACAACTTAATCAAAACCTCATCATTTATAGAAACCCAACCCATAGGCTGCGATAATCAGAACAACTTTTTAAACGGCGCTTTCCTGATAAAGACAGAAATGGACACACTAACTTTAAAGTCCTGGTTAAAGAATCTGGAAGCAAAATTAGGAAGGGTAAAAACTGAGAACAAAAATGGTCCCAGAACAATTGATCTTGATATTATAGTTTGGAATGGAGAAGTCGTAGATAATGAGGTTTATGAGCGAGAATTCTTATTAAACTCTATTAACGAGCTTCTTCCCGAACTCAACATCAATAAGAAATTATAACTATTTAGAAACTTTTCCCTTACATTCCATATCTAAAATCGTGTAATATTGTTTATTAGAAATCTAGCTCCGCGGAGGCCGTATAATGCGGATATTGAATTTATTAACTCTTTTTTTGCTAACGGTACTTGTATTTCAATTTAATAGCTTTGCCGAAACTGAAGATATTCAGATCGTAAGGGGTCAGCTAGCCTGTGTTCAGTTAGATGAAATGGGGAAAGCTAATGTCTCAAAAGAATTTTCAGATTGCAGCGGATTATTATATCTAATTGGAGTCGACGGAAATTTATATTCTCTTCATGGCTCTGAAGCAGAGATGCAGAGAATAAACCAGAGCTCAAAATCAAGGATGGGCTACCGACTCCCGCTTAGGTTAAAAGGTAAAACAAGTGGGCATCAAAAAGCATGGCATCTGTACACCCCGTCATTAGAACCTCAAGATAATACAGCTAAAACTACAATCACCGGCACGGTAATTTGTGTTTTTTCAAACCATGAACAAGATGACGTTAACCCTGTTATGGCTGAAGGTCCTTGTGATGAGTATGAACCCCATGCGCATTTCATACAGACTAGTAATGGACAAATTTATGCCATCCACGGCACATTAGAAACAATAGACTCAATTCAAAAAAATCCCCAAAGGGAAAATGTGACTCTCAGTGGTAAAGTAGGTGGAAATGAAAGCGGATGGATTCTTTTTTTAGATTAGTATCTTATAATTAACCAAAGTAAGCACAGTAATGAAGTAGTTTCCCGTCTAAAATATTGCTCTCCAGCTCGAATTTCCTTCCAAATGATTCAAGCTCGCTTAAATCAAAATTCTTGGGAAGTCTCATAACAACCGAATCGGTAATTGAAAATGATAAATTTAGCAGTTTAGTTCCATCAGGTTCAAAATTAGTTAATAAGAATTTCTCTGCCAAATTGTAATTAGTACCTCCCCATGGAGGATCTAGAAATATAGTATCTGCCTTTAAATTGATTAGTAGTTCTACAGAGTCTCCGTGTATGAATTCAATCTTGTCTGATACATCGAATAGCGATGCATTAAATTTTGCCATCTCTAGCCTAGTTTGATCTCTTTCAATGGCAACTACACTTTTACCCGTCCTAGCAAAACCAATCGCTGAGCCTCCTACACCGCAAAACGCATCAAGTATTAAGTCGCCCGAAGTTTTTTCAGCTATTTGAAGTGCGACTGTCTCGAGAGCGAGAGAAAAAAGCCCTTCTTTATCAAGCTTCATACTTTTCTCTCTTTCGGTTAGTCGGTCCCAGTAGTGCTGGAGATCTGGACCAAGAGGGCAAATATCACTGGGTGGCTTTTCCATTATTTGTACCAAACCATCCTGAAATAACCTTTTCAGCTTCTTTGCCATATGGTGTAAAGCCCTTTTCATAGTTTCCTTTTTCGTAGCTTTTCATATCAGTAAAATATTTCCAAACAAATATCCCGGCTAAATAGGGTTTATCCTTAAATGCAATTGAAGTGGCTTCAAAGGCAAGCGCTTGTTCCTCTTGACTGGTCTCACCTTCCTGCTTCCATTCCCATGGATTTATAGCTGTGCCCTCAACAGATTTAAATCCTATTTCAGTGAAGATCACCTGCTTTCCGTATTTTTCTGATAATATCCGGATTTCTGGTTCATGTTTTTTCCATCCCCCTACAAGTTCATCTAAACTCGGACGACCTTTATCGGCTAATGGGAAATAGGCATCGATTCCGATATAGTCTAAACTGTCCCAAAACTCAATCTTTTTCGCATTCATTCCCTCAGCAGCATATGTAAGTTTTCCGGAATAGATTTCCCTGATTTTCTCAATAAGTTTTTTCCATTCGTCGGTGTATTTCGAAACTCCAACAAGCTCAGTACCAACAACCAGCATCTCTGCCCCTGTACTTTCAGCAAGCTCCGCCTCTTTCAGTATAAATTTTGTATAGCTTTCAAACCACTTTTCTCTTTTTTCAGGATCGTCAAAATCAATCTTACTTCTCCAGTTGTCAGGATCAAGATCGTGCCCACCGATCCATATATGAGGTTTTAGCATTACCTTGAAACCCATTTCATGGAGATTTCGTATTTCACTCTCCAAATAGAGATTTGCCATCGATGGATCTCCACCAATATATATCCTCGTATCTTCACGGTTCCTCATATACGAGAAAGTATTTAGCTGAACAAAGTTATAACCAATCTCGTTTAAATGCTTATGCATTTCCTTTGAAGGAGTTGAACCATAGCCGTTTCCGATTCGGTGGATGTGAGCTAAGACTGCACCTTTGTACTTCAGTGGACTTATTTCGGATGATTCAGATTGTTCTTGGGTCTTATTTGTTGAGGCAATTGCTATGAAAACAAATAAAACTAGGATTAGAATTAGTAATGTTATCTTTGACAGATTTTTCATTTAATTACATCTACACTCCTCGTCTAGCCGCGGGTTCAACTTTGAATTTTATCTAAAACTTTACTCATATGTTCATAATGTGATCCTTTCCAATAGATTCTTTTACAATCTTGGCACTGATAGAATTCGTCAAAATATTGTATTGTCTTGGGCTCTAATTGGTCTAAGATTTCGTCTTTTTCAACCGGCTTTATTAAACCGTTACACTCCAGGCATCTGTTAAAAGGCTTTACAATTGAAAAAAGATCAAACCTTTTGAATACTTCATAAATCTGCTGATCAGGATCGGTTGATCTGAGCCAATATCCATGAGTAATGATCCTTTGTTTAAGTAGGCGGCGGTCGCGTGTCAGGACTATCCTATTATCCCTATCTGCTAGTTGAGCTACATCATGGTCACTATACTTATTGCTGTAAATCGCATCAAAGCCACACATACGAAGATTCTTTGCGAGCTTTCCAAGATTAACGTCAACGATAAATACAGGCTCAGGATTTTCCCTGAGCGTAGCTTTAGTTGAAATATCTACATCACTGAAAACGGGATAAACTGAGGCTTCATCCCCGTTCTTTAAGTGATAATCAAACCCTACGGAGTTTCCATTTACAATGATTAAATCGACCTCTGTGTGAGGAACACCTATTGCTTCAATAGAATCCTTAATGGAAGGTTTACCCTCGAAGTCGTACTGAATCTGTAGGTTTTTATAATGACTCGGTATAAACTCATTCAGCTCAGAATAGAATCGAAATAGCGCTTTAAAGTTTGATACTATAGCAGGCTTTGATGATCTATGATTTCCCTGTGAAGACATCATTTATTAAATTACCTTCACTATTCATATTTTTAAACAAGAAATATCAGACATGAAAATGTATAGAGTTATTACAGATCCTCTTTTTTTCTGTCTAGGAAGATCCAGGCGGCGATAAGTACAAAGAAAGTAAACACCCCAGTAGTTATGAACACTATCCTGAATGTATGAATCTCTCTTAAAAGGGTACTAAGTATGGACAAACCAATAGTAGCTCCAAAAATCTGTGCTGTCAGCACGATGCCGCTTGCCTGTCCCTGTTTTTCAGCAGGGACCGAGTTCATTACAGCCACCAATGCCGGAGCAAACATCCATGCAACGGAAATACCCCAAACCAAAAGTGTGGGCACAAGAAATAGGTAACGGTCTGTGCCTACTGTTAAGCCCATCAGAACAAGAGCTATAGCGGCCAGAAATAGTCCTATTAGCACTGGATATCTAGCGCCGTACTTGTCCGTTGCGTTTCCTGCAAGTACTGCCATAATTGGAATTGGCACCATTGCAGGTAAAAGCGCAACGCCTGCTTTTAATGGATCCATTTTGAGTACTTCCTGCAAATAAAGGGCTCCAAAGACAATCACTGCAATCTTAGTAAACTGACCTGTAAAGATAACTAGGTTGGAAGATGAGAAAGTTCCGTTTTTAAAGAGATCAATTTCTATCAGTGGCTCTCTCACCTTGAGTTCTAATACGTAAAACACTGCTAAGAACAATGCTGAAACTATAAAGAGGCTTATAATTGTGCTTGAGCCCCAGCCCCACTCAGGTCCCTGCATTATTGCAAGAACAAGGGAGCTTATACCAATAACAAGTGTTATCAGTCCGAGAAAGTCAATGCGAGGGCGGCGTGTCTCCAATGCAGGTTCCCGCCAGGCAACCAAAAATACGAGTACAATGCATGCTATTATGGGAACATTAATCCAGAAAATCCAGCGCCAGGAGATTTCATCGCTGAGATATCCTCCTATTAATGGACCAAGGGCACTGCACGTCGATCCAATTGCGCCGTATATACCCATTGCCATACCCCTTTGTTCTGCTGGAAAAGTAAGCGCTAAAAGAGCCATGGATGCTGGAAAAATAACGGCAGCCCCCAGCCCTTGTAAAGCTCTAGTGGTCAATATCCAAGTTGCATTTTCTGAAAAACCTGCAGCTAATGAGAATATTCCAAATACCAGGACACCAGTTATAAATAGAGTTTTATAACCAACTATATCACCCAGCTTCCCACCTACTGCGATAAAACCAGCAATCAGTAGAAGGTATGAGTTGATGACCCAGTGGGACTGGAGCACATTCATTGAAAGATCTTTCTGAATTGTAGGCAGAGAAACAGCTACGACTGTCTCATCAAGCATTATTAGACCGAAAGCCAGGCTGGCAACCGTTAAAATAATCCATTTCCTGTTTTGATCGTTGATCAGAGGAACCGCCGCCATAGTTCAAGATGATACTCTAATTAAATATTGTTACCAAATATTCTTTCAGATCAGACGCGCTTGCGGGCTGATTACGAAATGCAATATAGCCGTCAGGACGAATCAAATATAAGCATGCTTTGGCCGCGCCGAAATCCTTATGCATCACATGATCAACGTCTACCCATGTGGACGGAACTTGGGGAAGTCCAGGAGGGGCAGTTTCTGAACCTATGATTAGATGCTTTTCAATGAGACTTCCGTACTCAATCACAGATTCGACTACTTTTGAAAGTTCTTCAATTTCCATATCCTCAAGCTCTGCTCCAGTAAAAATCAGCAGCTCGTGTTCTGAACCTGTTAAAAGATCATATAGTTGAGTAGAGCTATTGTCGGCAACATTCTTTAGGCTGTAATCTTTGAACCTTTCCCCTGCTTTTAAGTCATGTCCATGCGGCACGTATCCCTCTACTTCTTTTGACTCAAACCATCTCTCATCGACAATTGGGCTGTCTTTATAATGAAATTCTAGCTGAGTCAGAATACTGGTTATCTTATGTTGAACCGGGTTTATATTTAAGAGAACACCCATCATTTTATTTCTTATCACACTTAAAACAGGGTTATGAATTGTCGCCATTTTAGTAGCCGTATCAGTAAGAGTGACTACTTCTTCCCCTATTTTATGTCTTTCAGTATTGTAACTATCTAGCAATGTTTCAGGTGATTTGCCCTTTAAAACTAATGCCATTTTCCATGCGAGATTATAGGCGTCCTGCATTCCAGTGTTCATACCCTGCCCTCCCATTGGGCTGTGTATGTGAGCAGCGTCTCCACCGACAAAGACCCTCCCCTCCCTGTATCTATCAACTATTCTGTGGTGCAGTTTGAAATAGGCAAGCCAGTGGGGATTAGAGATATCATTGTACTCGATCTCTCTTTCTTCCATTAATTTAATGACGTCGTCCATTATTGGAAGTGCCATCTCCTCTTCGATAGGCGCATTTTCAAGCTCAAACATAAGCCTTCCCCGATCACTTTTATATGGGAAATATGTTGTAAGTCCTGTTGGGTGGATAAAGATAGATAAATTGAACATAGGGTATTTCCAGTCAAGATCACAATCAGCAAGAAGCCAGTAATTTGGATACGGAGCGCCTTTAAAATCTAGATTTAGCTTATGTCTAGTTGTGCTGTGAGCTCCGTCACAACCCAGAAGATACTGACATTCCACAGTTTCGAATGAGTTGTATTTTGTTTTGAGTGTAGCGGTTACATTGTCATCAGTTTGTTTTATTTTATTCAGCTCTAATTCACGCTCGACTTCTATTCCATAACTTTTTAGATGCTCATGCAGTATCTTCTCACTCAAGCTTTGCGGGATCATTAATGCAAAAGGGTACTTACTCTCGATACTATCAAACCGAGCGTTAACTAAAGGTTTTCCACGTTCATACATATCAAAGGCATTACACTCATTACCCTCTTTTAAGAATGCGTCTACAATCCCCATGTTCTCCAGTAGTTCAAGAGTACGGGGATGTATTGCAAAGGCTTTTGATTTATCAGTTGGAGCCATAGCTTTATCTATAATTCTGGGAGTGATGCCGTGCCGAAGCAGCTCACAAGCCATGGTGAGACCTGTGGGTCCTGCACCTACTATTAATACTTCAACAGTTGAATCTGTAGAAACTGTCATCTAATCCTCCAAGTGAAATGAGATTGCCCTATAAGTTTTGTACTCGTTTAATCAAAGACTGCGCTCTGGGAAACATCCAAAAACTCAAAACTAATGAAACAATGCCGAAGGGAACGATCTTTGAAACGTCATCGTTGATAAATGATATAGCAGAACCGAATATAACTATGAGTTCGTTTAAAATTAAAGTTAGCATCGTTATCTTCTGAAGCTCAAACATAAGGGAGTATATTTTTAACTCCACAGGAGATAGAGAATTAAGCTGGGCTAACTTTCCCGAATCAATTTCTTTGGTCCTTGGGTTTTTAGCTAATAACTCAATATCGACATCTTGACTCATGAAGCGCTTAAGATGATTATCCGAAAGTGCATAATGATAATAGAATATCGACCCTATCATTGCTACTCCGGCAATAGCGTATATCAATAATTCTATGCTACTGCCAATAGAGACCGCTAATGCTTTATTTCCGCCTACAAAGATATAGACAAAACCCATATAAAAAATTATAGAGCCTACAATAACAAACCAGAGTATTTTCTGTACTAGTATTGCAGGACGAATTAATTCTTTTAATTCTTCAGAAATCATAATTACCTTTTTATCTTGGGATTAGCCTATGAGATTATACATAGCTACTCAGTAGAATTGAACCGCTCTAAAAATTTGGAGGTAAAGAATGGTTACTCTTCTTTTTGAAACTCCGTCTCGCTTGGTACTATAAAGTGGTAAAGAGGTCCTTCTGGATTAATGATTTCTTTTAAATGACCATAATCTATGGTAACAAAAAATGCCCCATCAGAATATGGACCGACCGCGTATGGAGCAAAAGCAAACTGAATACCCCGTGGGGATAAGACAAATGGTCCTATTTCATCTTCTTTAAGGGATTTGATCTCTCCGTTAACTACCCAGCCCGCTCCTTGTTTACCAAGGTCTTTAATGCAGTAGTCAGATAATGTTTTTATGTAATTAGAATCTATTTTGAATAGGTCAGACAACTTTAATAACCTGGAGTCGCTATCAGATACCAAATAGTTGGATGACACAAAATAGGTGTTGCCATGAGCGCCTCCTGTATAGGAATAAACCAGACCGGTGAAGCTAATTAGTTCTTCTGAGTAATATTCTATTGAGTAATCGTAAGTGAACAGCCATGTGCTTGTAATTACATCGGTCATAAATCCTTCTTTAGCGTCTTTTTGAAATTCTTCTATTTGCGGTTTCATTCTGTCCCTGAGTTTAATTGAGACACTCTGAATAACTTCATTTTTTGATATCAATTTTGGATATGACCATTTAGCTTCGCTAAACTTACCCTGTTTTATTTGGAAGAATTCATAGTTAGCGACTTTAGAAAGTATAAAAGGGAGTTCTTTTTTTCCGTCACCACTTGACCACACGCCTTCAATCGTAGTCCCCAATCCTTCTGGAATGGGAGTATATGTGCCATTAAATTCTCCAGTTTTCCTTTTTTTATGATCAATCTCGACTAATTTAATCTTGGATTCTTTTAGGTCTGCTTGACCCGATAGAGATAACGGCATTCCCTTATTATCGTAATAATAAGTACCTCTTATCTCTCCCTCGTCTAAAGACAGCTCCATTTGTATGGAAAGATTGTTGCCGATTTTTCCTATATAGTAATATTTAGCTTCGTCTTTATCTTGCGCGTTGACTAAGGCTGCAGAAAATAGAAAAGTCAAAATAGTTAAAAAGGAAAAGCATTTTCCCATAGTTTTCACCGATGAATTTAACTAACCCTCTAATGCTAAAATTTCTATCATTTGGTCATGAACAATTGAATTAGATGCCAGAATCTCTTTCATATAAATGTTGTACTCATTGCCTGTGAATGTGCATACATGCCCGCCCGCCTCTTTTAAAATCAATACCGCTGCCGCTGTATCCCATGGATTAAGCCCAAGCTCCCAAAACCCATCAAATCTTCCGCATGCTACATAACAGAGATCAAGCGCCGCAGAGCCGTCTCGTCTCACAGCCCTGGCCCTTCGAATGAAGTTCCCAAAATGTTTAATGTTTGCCTCAACCATCCACTCAACCTCATGCATAAAGCCAGTGCAAACATGGCAATGCTCAATTGAATGAGACTTGGAGACAGTTATAGGCTTACCATTTAAGAAGGCTCCTTCACCTTTTTTAGCAGTAAACATCTCATCTTTGACAGGATCGTATACTAATCCAACTTCTACCTGTCCATCAACCTCAAGTGCTATCGATACTGAGAAAAAGGGATACGCATGGGCATAATTTGTAGTTCCGTCTATGGGATCTATCAACCAGAGATAATCAGAAGTTTCTGAATCTCTTCCTGACTCCTCTGCGAAAATCGCGTGTGAGGGGAAACTCTTTTTAATATTGCTAATTATTATCTCTTCAGAGAGTTTGTCTACTTCGGTAACAAGGCTATTTTTAGCTTTGAATTCAATCTCTTTTACTTTCCCCAGGTTTTCTAAAAGAACTACTCCTGCTTCTCTTGCAGTATTTTCAGCAACTTCTAGATAGTTCACATATACTCCTATGTTCTTGTTTAGATAATGGTCTTAATTTATAGATTATATGGATACTAATTGAGAAAGAACATTATGCTCTAATCAATAGATTTTTTACTAATTCATAGAAAACGCTACTTCCATTTAGGAAGAATAAATTAAATAGCTCTAATCCTGTCGTCCTTCAGGAATGATAATCCAAGCAATTATGTAGACAATTAGTAGAGGCAGTACTGCAGTTACAATTCCTACAAATACCACACCAAGTCTTATTAAGGTTGAATCAATGGACAACATTTCTGCAAATCCACCACATATACCGGCTAACATCTTATCATGCCTTGAACGAAAAAGTTTTCTTACTTTCTCAGCCATCTTGTACACCCCCGTATTACAGTAGTTTCTAAATTATACCAAATATAAACGTTAATAGCCTTAATAATAATTTTTTGCATTAAGAAACAGCTATCAGTCCAAAGTCTCTACTATTTTTAATTGATTATAGTAGTCCTCAGATAAAATATCTTCGGCTTGAAGTAGATGCTCAAGATAAAAACGAGCTGGCTTTAAAGCTTCTCGTGTTTTGTGTGGGTGAGCGATATAGGTATGTATTTCTTTTTCAACCCCTTCAGTATGTGTAACCCTTAGTTTTACCCTGTCATACTCGGTTGGACAATGCTCATATTTATCTAAATTAAAGATTCCTTTCCAAGTAATTTTGTAAAGTATGCCCTCAACTACATCTTCTGCACAAGGAACAATATTGGCAGTGCCAGCGTTTGGACTAGAAACTATCTTATTGAATTTCAAACTGTATCCCGAAAGTATTAGGAGTTGCCTAGAATAGAAGATAACCCCCCTTTCCCTCATTCTAGACGGGTTCATATTAGACCCGTAAGCAAAGTAATTCAAGACTAATGTTCTATCTAAATCATTCATGTTTTAAAAAGATAGCCTATTCAAAAGTCTGGATTTTATAAAGACCGTGATAAACACCATTTTTAGCCATGAGCTGTTCATGATTGCCTAGCTCGACTAACCTCCCGTCATCAAAAACGGCAATTGAATCGAAACCGCTTATTGAAGGGACTCTACTTGAGATAGCTAAAAGCGTGCTGCCTTTCATTTCCCGTCTTAAATTTCTCAACACAAGGCTTTCAGTTTTAAGGTCTAGAGACGAAAAAACATCGTCAAGTATTAAAACCTTAGGTTTTAACAGAATCGCCCGCGCAAGCGCTAGCCTTTGTCGCTGTCCGCCAGAAAGGCTTAGCCCCCTCTCGCCAACTCTTGCATCAAAACCCCCTGGAAATTGCATAATTTCATCATAGATTTCAGTTATTTTAGCAGCGTTCTCAATTTGCTCCTCTGTAATTTCAGGATTCATGAATGATATATTGTCCTTTATGGTTCCACTGAAAACAGTTGTTTCCTGCGGGACATATATAACACCATTTCTGAGACTATCTCTTTTAATCTTTTTTAAATCCAAACCGTCAATAAAAATCGATCCATCAGGTGGGTCTTCGATTCTAGTAAGAAGATGAAATAATGTGCTCTTTCCTGAACCAGTCGCTCCGGTTATACCCATAGCATTGCCTATCGGTATTTGTAGTGAAATACCGTTAAGCGCCCTATTTCCATTATAGGAAAAAGTTAAATCCCGAAACTCAATATTCCCTTCTATTTCAACATCTATGGCATTAGGTTCTGAAAATGACTTGGGTTTATTAGCGAGAACGGCGTTAATCCTGTTTAGGGAAGCGTTTCCCCTTTTTATAATATCCACAGCCCATCCCATAGCCATCATTGGCCAGGTAAGCATGGTTAGGTAAACAAGAATGGCAGCAAAATTTCCTAGTGTTATATCAAGAGTTATAGTATTAATACCGCCAAGCCATAAGAAGATTGCTGTTGCCGAAGCCGCAGCAAAAGTGATAATGGGCTGATAGACTCCCCATATTTTTATTAGGCTCAAGTTCCTATCCAAATAATTATTACTAGACTCTGCAAAATCTTTTAACTCCTGATCCTGCCTCACAAATGCTTTAACAATCTTAATTCCCGATATTGATTCTCTTGCGCTTTCAGTAAGAATCGAAAATGAGTCCTGTACTTTTTGAAATCTCTGCTCAATCATTTTACCGAACATATAAATCACAACACCGAGTATGGGGAATGGGAGAAAAGCGTATAGAGTTAACTGAGGAGAAATATATAACATTGCTCCGAATATAAAGACTAAGAGAAAAATTCCGTCATAAGCAACTAGAACACCAAGACCGCATGCGAATTTGAGGGTCTCAACATCATTTACAGTGTGAGCCATAAGATCTCCAACTTTTTTTTCTGAAAAGAAATCAAAGTTGAGACTCTGAAGATGAGCAAAAAAATCGTTTCTCAGTGACTGCTCTATTTTCCTTGCTGCGCCCATAATGAAGTATCTCCAGAAGAACCTAAATACAGACATTGTTATAGCTATGATAAGCATATAAAGACCATATTTGGATATATCGCTTATCGATGCGTCTTCTAAAGTTAGCGCATCTATAACCCTTTCAATAATAAGTGGAATAGAAAGCTGACAGACATCCACTAATGATAGCGCTATTAAACCAGCTAAGAAGGAATATTTATACTTAAGAAGTAGAGAAAAGAGGGTTTTCTTTTTATTCATGAATCAGGCATGGAAATATTATAGAATTCTAGCGCTATTTTTGCACTATTTAGAAAAACTATTAGTATACCTGAATAGCAATTCCTGAACTTAATATAGAACTATTTCGTAGAGCCTAATGTTAGATACTGATATACTTTATTGGATTTTTAACGGCAGAAGTAGATCTGCCTTTGTAGAATCCTAGACTATTAATTACAGCTAATTACGGCCTAATGTTCCTAATATTCTTGTTTACTTTTATTACTTCTCCATCAGGAGCGTATTCAGCGGCAAACCAACCTTCCGTTTCTTCGTTCCCGCCTATCCTATATCCAACATAAACCTTTTCGAGATTATCTTCGGTTGAAAATTTCTCAAATACTATAATTGCTCCTATTGGAAACTCAGCTTCATTTTTTCCAATAGCTTCAAAAGCAATTGGATTTACATAAGTATTTTGCTTTTCAGGCCATGTCTTCCAGGTTAGCTTGTAATTCTCTGTCTGTATTAAATCCCAAACCTCAGGGGCTAGCTTATCAGGCATAGATGCATCAAATTCCTGCTTAGCTTCTTCATGCATCTCTTCAGATTTATCAACAACTTCTTCACCTTGTTTACATCCTGCAAATACAAAAGAAACTGATAAAATTAATAAAAGTAGTAATCCTGTGCTTCTCATTTGTTACCTCCGAGATATTTTTTGTTGATATATTATCATTAAGATCTAGGTAATTTCAACATATAGAATACTAACTTATAGATAGTCATCTGCGTAGCAGACTTCTGATTCCAACATAATATCCTAATTATGAAATCTCAAAAAACAATTATTAAACGACAACAACTTAAGAAATCTCAGTTGAAAATATTTTTTTCTGAAACGAAAAAAAGTACTTGACAAAGAATTTTAGTTATAATACTATTTTATGACTGACTAGTCAGTTCAATAAAACAGTGATGGGTCTAAAATGGCTAAACCGCAAAAATTGATGAATAAAAAAGTTGTCACAAGCAAGAAGCGACTGAAGAAAAAAAGCCGCAAAGAAGAAATAATGAAAGCCGCGGCCAACCTCTTTTCTCAGAAAAGCTACCACGACGTAACTGTAGACCAGATAGCAGAGGGAGTGGGTGTAGCTAAAGGAACTATATATCTTTACTTCGAATCTAAAGAAAATTTATACCTCGAAATACTTGAGCATACATATGAAACAATAGAATCTATACTTGAGAAGGAAATAGCAAAAGAGGACCCTGCGCCAAAAAAGTTAAAAAAAATCCTGAGATCTATATTCCAATTTTATTTCCAGAATATGGATGTTTTACGCATATTGACCAGAGATGAAACTCGCCTTATTAGAGAACACTATGAGTTTACTGAGCGTTGGCGGCATAGAAGAATAAAGCTTTACAGAAAAATTTTGGAAAAAGGTATTAAGGAAGGATCATTTCGACCTGCAAACACTGAGCTTATGGCTCTAATTATCTTTGGACTGGTTGGATCTGTAATGTTTTTCTATCCAACAGATAAGACTGCGGGAGAAATAGCGGAGGAGGTATTTTCAATGATTTCTGAGGGTATTATGGTCTCTCAAAACGAAAGTACCTTAGGGGAGAGAGGAGTATAAGTGGTACTTTTAGAAGTCATTAATCTATAGGAGGTATTTCAAATGGCAGTTTCATATCCATTCAGCTCAAAGATTAGTCATTTTGTTCCGCCAAAACAATGGGCTAGCATGAGGGTAGCTCGGGATTTAGAGAAGAAGACTGGGCAGAAGATTATTCATTTTGAAAAGGGAGATTATCAGGGACCCGATTTTGATACTCCCCAACATGTATTAGACGCAACTGAGCAGGCACTCAGAGACGGTTATGTAAGATATGATCCGGGCCCCGGACTTCCGGAGCTTAGAGAAGCCCTTGCCGAAGAAATGACCGGGCGAGGAAGACCAACAATACCTGAAGAGGTTATTGTTACAGCAGGTGCTAAACACGCTTTGACAATGTCCCTATTAACATTTTTAGAAGAGGGAGACCACGTGATTTTCCCTAACCCAGGATATCCGCCTGATGAAGTATGGGCAAAATACGTAAGGGCAGAGATTGATCATACGCCGCTCACTGACCCTGACTGGCAGTTTGATATCGAGAAACTTGATGCGATGATCACGCCAAAAACAAAGCTGCTTATCATAAACACACCACAGAGACCAAACGGACATCTAGTAGAAAATCCAGAAGAGATTGCTGAGCTATGCTTCAAGAATCCACAGTTAATGGTGATTACAGACGAAATATTTTCCCACGTGACATATGATAAGCCTCACAAATCCATATCCGCAGTTCCTGGTATGGCTGAGAGATCTCTAGTTATAGACACTTTCTCAAAAACTTACGCTATGACAGGCTGGAGAATTGGTTTTGCCGTGGCTCCAGTTCCAGTTATTGATAAACTCTCAATATTCTTACAGGACAGTATTACAAACGTTGCTGCTTTTATTCAAAAGGCTGCATATTGTGCGATTACAGGACCACAAGAATGGGTTCATGAAAAGCACGCCATCCTGAAACAGAAAAGAGACAGAATGGTTGCAGGTTTAAATACTGTTCCAGGTGTTAGCTGTGATACACCGGACGGCGCTTTCTACGCATTTGCAGATATAAGAGGAACAGGGTTAACATCTCAGGAGTATACAGATCAATTAGTTGAAAAAGCCGGAGTTGCAGTTGTTGCTGGAACAGCATTTGGAAGTCAGGGAGAAGGTTTTATCAGGGTAACGTATGCATGTGCCGACGAAGACATTGACGAAGGCATCAGAAGAATGAAAGAAGCCAACCTAAGTAAATAGGCTATATAATGAAAATTTGATGGGACAAGCTTTTATCTACCGCATGAAGCCGGTAGATAAAAGCTTAGATCCGAATTTCTTATTAAGAATCCCCTATAAATAAGTTATATTTATCATATTAACACTATAGATAAGTAGGTGATTCAAAATGTTAAGAGCCTTTATTTCTAAAAAACTGCATATACCATTATTAGTTCTATTAAGTCTATTTCTACTTTCTTTTTCTATTTTATCTTGTTATAAAGCCCCTGTAACTGGTCGCAATCAGTTCATTATTCTTACTCAGTCCCAAGAGAACGAGATGGGGCTTACCGCTTTTAAAGAAGTATTAAAAAACGAGTCAATTTCTGATAATCAATCATATAACGATGCTGTTACAAGAGTGGGTCAGAGAATTGCAGCCGTATCGCACACTCAAGGTTATGAGTGGGATTTTAAGGTTATAGATGATGATGAGCAGATAAATGCATTCGCTCTGCCAGGAGGTAAGGTAGCAGTCTATACGGGGATACTCCCTGTTGCTGAGACTGATGCGGGTCTTGCTACAGTTATGGCACATGAGGTTGCTCATGTAGCAGCGCGCCATGGTGGTGAGAGAGTTTCCACCAGTGTGCTCGCCCAACTGGGGGCGGTCGGCATAGGAGCCGCGATGGGCGGGAGCGATCCATATGTTTATGAAGCAGTAATGCAGGCATACGGGCTTGGTGCAAATGTAGGAGTGCTTTTGCCATTTGGAAGATCTCAGGAATCTGAGGCAGACAGGATCGGTCTTATTTATATGGCAAAAGCGGGATATGATCCCAGAGAAGCAGTAGGATTTTGGGAGAGAATGAATGCGGCTGCAGAAGGAAAATCTCAGCCTCCTGAATTTTTATCGACACACCCTGGTTATCAAACAAGAATAAACAATTTAAACAGGTGGCTTCCCGAGGCAATGACTTATTATAACAGCGCTTCAAAAGCACCGAATAACAAAATCACAAATTAAATTCCAACAACTGATAATTACAACTCAAAAGATTATTCTGGAACTAGAGAATGAATACATCAGGCCGGATTAACAACTTATACAAATTGCTCTATAAAAAATATGGCTCTCAGGACTGGTGGCCTGGAGATAGCACGTTGGAGTGCATACTGGGAGCCATACTTACCCAAAATACTTCCTGGAATAATGTAGAGAAAGCTATCTATAACTTAAAGAGCTTAAATCTTATATCAGTTGAAAAATTAAACTTAGTCACAACTGATGAACTGGCTCAGCTAATCAGATCTTCAGGATATTTCAATCAAAAAGCGATTAGAATAAAGAACTTCGTTATTTTTTTATGTGATAGTTATGATGGAAACCTTGAAAAAATGTTTGAAGAGGAAACCTATGTACTTAGAAATAAACTACTAAGCATAAAGGGAATTGGTCCTGAAACTGCAGACTGCATAATTCTATACGGTGGGAATAAGCCCATTTTTGTGATAGACGCCTATACCTACAGAATTCTTTCAAGACATAGTCTAATACCTGAGCAGACGAGCTATAATGAAATGCAGGAACTATTTATGGATTCGTTAAAGTATGACGCTAAGATTTTTAATGAGTACCATGCGTTGCTGGTAAAAGCGGGAAAAGAGCATTGCAAAAAACGCAGTCCGCAATGTGCGGGATGTCCCCTTGAAGAAGACCCGCACACGGTTTAGATTTTGTTGGTTTTAGTGATCTTGAGCTGGAGTATTACAGAAACTATTAGTAATACTTTCCTAGAATAAACTGAAGTTTATTAATTTAAGCCGGACTTAGCAACATCCACTACTGCTTTAAAACTTTCAGGCTCTCTAATAGCCATCTCTGATAGCGCTTTCCTATCAAGCTCAACCCCTGCTTTCTTTAAAGAACCCATGAATTTACTATAGGAAAATCCATAAGGTCTTACTGCTGCGTTGATTCTTGCAATCCAAAGTCTTCTGAAGTCTCTCTTTCTTTGACGCCTGTCTCTGTAAGCATATGCCAGAGCGCGAATAAGAGTCTCTTTAGCTCTTCTAATATTATTTTTTCTTCTGCCCCAAAAACCTTTAGCTTGTTTTAATAGCCTTTTTCTTCTTTTTCTTGAAGGAACCCCTCTTTTTACTCTCATTTCTTTCTCCTAATCTTTATATAGACTTATTTATAAGGAACATAAGTTTTTATTCTTCTTGCCTCATTACCTTCTAAAAACTCGGGTGAGTTAAGCCTTCTCTTACGTTTTCTTGCCTTCTTTGCGTTCAAATGGCTGCCGCCACCACGCGCTCTCTTTATCTTGCCACTGCCTGTAAGCTTAAATCTTTTTGCGGCGCTCCTATTTGTCTTCATTTTGTTCTTCGGCATTTTCTTTCCCACCTTGAGTATTTTTCTTTGGTGTAATCACCATTATTAAGTTTTTGCCTTCCATTTTTGGAGGTATATCTACACCTCCGAGATCCGCTACCCTTTCAAGAATTCTATTGGCTAACTTTCGTCCCAATTCAGGGTGCACAATCTCTCTACCTCTAAAAAATATTCTAATTTTTGTTTTATTATCTTCACCTAAAAATTCTCTGATGCGACTAATCTTTACATCTAGGTCATGATCTCCAATATTAGGACGAAACTTAATTTCTTTAACTGTTTGTGATTTCTGTTTTTTTGCCGCAGCTTGTTTTTTTAATTCGTATTTGTATTTCCCGTAGTCCATCAACCTGCATACAGGCGGATTGGCATTTGGCGCAACCTCAACAAGATCAACTCCTCTTTGCTCAGATAAATCAAGCGCCTCTTTAATTGTAACCACCCCTAATTGTCCACCATCAGAATCAACAAGCCTTACCTCTCTAGCCCTAATTCGCTGATTTATCCTGACTTCAGGTTCTTTACTTCTACTATATCCTCTTCCTTTCACTCTAGCTATCTCTACTCGACCTCCCGCCATGTTTGGGGATCAAGTTCAGATTCTATAGAATTTAAGAAATCTTCAATTGTCATAGAAGGTAAATTTTTCCCTCCCAATTTTCTAGGAGCTACTGTGCTCGATTCCATTTCATTATTCCCTATAACTAGCAAATAAGGAATTTTCTCAAGCTGAGCTTCCCTTACCTTAAATCCTAATTTTTCATTTCTAAAATCTTTTTCAACTCTCATATTTTTTTCTTTCAAGGCTTCGTAGACCTTCTCGCCATATTCAACCTGTTCATCTCCTATTGTTGCTATACGCATTTGAACAGGGCTCAACCACAGTGGAAACGCTCCCCCAAAGTGTTCAATCAATACTCCAAAGAACCTTTCCATCGAACCAAATATCGCGCGGTGAATCATTATAGGTTGATGACGCGTGTTGTCATCCCCTATGAAGCTCATGTCAAACCTCTCAGGAAGGTTAAAATCTACCTGAACTGTAGAGCACTGCCAAGCTCTGCCCAATACATCTTTTATTTTTAGATCAATCTTGGGTCCGTAAAAGGCTCCTCCGCCCTCATCTACATCATACTCAAGACCTTTCGAATCCAAAGCATTTCTTAGAGCATCTGTCGCCCTATTCCATACCTCTACGTCCCCTACAAACTTCTCAGGACGTGTAGAAAGATAAATTTCATATTCATCAAATCCAAATGTTTTAAGAAATAGAATTGTTAAATCTAAAACCCCGAGCACTTCTTCCTCAATTTGATCAGGCCTGCAAAAAATATGCGCATCATCTTGAGAAAATCCTCTTACTCTAAGTAATCCATGTAAAACACCGGAGCGTTCATAACGATATACAGTACCAATTTCCGCCCATCTCAAAGGCAAATCTCTATAACTCCTAATATCAGTTTTATAGATCATTATATGGAAAGGACAGTTCATTGGCTTAATTTGATACTCAGTGCTGTCGACTTCCATACTTGGATACATATTTTCGTTGTAGAATTCCAAGTGTCCGCTAGTTTTCCATAGATCAATATTTGCGATATGAGGCGTGTATAAAAGCTCATATCCGTAACGATCATGCTGCTCCCGCCAAAAATCCTCAATAACTCGTCTTATTCTTGAGCCCTTTGGATGCCATAGTACTAAACCCGGACCAACATCTTCCTGAATGCTGAACAGGTCCAATTCTTTGCCTACTTTTCTGTGGTCGCGTTTTTTGGCTTCTTCAAGTCTATTTAAGTAATTCTTGAGTTCTTTTCTGTCCCAAAACGCAGTGCCGTATATTCTTTGAAGCATTGCATTTTTTTCATCCCCTCTCCAGTATGCTCCTGCTGAGCTTAACAACTTAAAGGCTTTTACAAATCCCGTAGACGGCGCATGGGGTCCTCGGCAGAGATCATACCAGCCGCCCTGGTCATAAATAGTAATTTCTTGGTCAGATGGAAGATCATTTACTATCTCTACTTTATAAGTCTCACCGTCTTTATCAAAAATGCTGATCGCATCATCTCTCGAAACCGTCTTTCTAGTTAGAGGTTTTTTCTGATTTACTATTTCCTTCATGTTATTTTCAATTTTCTCTAAATCCTCAGGAGTAAACCCTCTTGAATATTCAAAATCGTAATAAAAACCATTATCTATAACAGGGCCAATAGTAACTTTTGCTCCGGGGAAGAGACTTTGAACCGCTTCGGCCATTATGTGAGCTGCTGTGTGTCTTATAAAATAAAGCCCTTCCTCAGAATTAATTTTAATAGGCTCTACTTCAGAGTCAGAATCTATTTCGAAATAAAAGTCGGCTAGATTGCCGTTGACTCTGGCTCCAATCATAGAGTTCTGAGCGCCGATAGATTCTATAATTTCTCCTACCGTTGTTCCTGTCGGAAATGATTTCTGGACTCCGTCTGGGAGTTGTATGTTTATTTCAGCCATATTCTTAATTTTATGTGGTGAGCACGGCAGGATTTGAACCAGCGACCTCTTGCATGTCAAGCAAGCGCTCTACCCCTGAGCTACGCGCTCATAAAGTTTTAAAACGTTTAAGTTTCTTATATAAATCACTGCCTGTCAAGCATATCGTCCTACTTAAGGCAAAATGAGGTTTTTTAGTTAGAAATAATGGAGATTACTCAAATTTTATTGATAACGATATAAAATCTTGGTAACATAATCACTTTCCTGCTGGGCCGTCGTCTAATGGTAGGACCCTGGCCTTTGACGCCAGTTGTAGAGGTTCGAATCCTCTCGGCCCAGCCAATCAGAACGGGTAGAGCAATCTACCATTAAATCGAATGGTTTTCTTAAAGTATATCGGAGGGTTACACCTTCTAACTCTAGGTTCGAAAACACATAATTGATAAGTTTGCGTTTTTGCTCTATTTTCGAACTTTCGAAAAGCTCGTAAGCCATATTCGCAATTGAAAATACTGTGTTTACTGTGATTTTAAACGTTTCGTCAGCTTTCAGGTGCTTTTTTATTTGGTCATTAATTTTATATTGTCTTGATTTTAATTGATGACACTTTCTGTCATATTCATCCTTAGTAATACTCTT
>Ga0209633_10001797_pt1 | contig 21534 bp, 23 predicted proteins | sample Cruoilmetagenom1_FD_187290 | JGI IMG/M metagenome (GOLD analysis project Ga0209633, IMG submission 187290) | Oil polluted marine microbial communities from Coal Oil Point, Santa Barbara, California, USA - Sample 1 (SPAdes) (version 2) | ecosystem: Environmental > Aquatic > Marine > Oil seeps ... | reverse complement strand
AGCTATTGCTTCATCAAAATCACCATTTGATTCAACCAATGCATTTTTACAATCCATCATTCCTGCACCTGTCATCTTACGTAACTTACTTACTTCTGCGGCGGATATTTTTACCATTATATATAAGTCTTTTTGGTATTATTATTAATTTATTTCTTTTCAGTCGCTTTTGGCTCTGCAGCTTTTTCTACTTTAGCTGGTGCTTCTGCAACAGCCTCTTTTGGTTTATCAGCTACTTTCTTTTCTTTTCCTGCTTTTCTTTCGGCTAATCCTTCAGCAATAGAAGCTGTCATATAGCTTAAGACTTTTTCAATAGATTTAGTAGCATCATCGTTAGATGGTATGACATAATCAATAGGTCTTGGGTCAGAATTTGTATCAACCATTGCAAAAATTGGTATATTCAATTTAGTTGCTTCAGCGACAGCAATATGTTCTTTTTTGACATCCACTACAATAATTGCACCTGGTAAACGAGTCATATCAGAGATCGAACCTAAGTTCTTTTCTAATTTAGCTCTTTGGCGATTAATTTGTAATTTCTCTCTTTTAGATAAAGCATCAAATGAACCATCTTGTTTCATACGGTCGATATTTGACATCTTTTTTACTGCTTTACGAATTGTTTGAAAGTTCGTTAACATTCCGCCTGGCCATCTTTCTGTGATATAAGGCATGTTTACACTTCCTGCATTATCTGCAATAATTTCTTTGGCTTGTTTTTTTGTCGCTACATACATAATTCTACGACCAGAAGCTGCAATTTTCTTTAAAGCTTCACCAGCTTCTTCCATTTTAGCAGCTGTTTTATATAAGTCAATAATATGTACTCCATTACGTTCTGAATAAACATAAGAAGCCATATTTGGGTTCCATTTACGAGTTAGGTGACCAAAGTGTACACCAGCATCGATTAGTTCTTTAATGTCAATATTTGCCATTTTTTAAATTTGATTTACGTTCCGTTGAGTTAGCAATACGATAGTAGCAAACTAAATTGGTCTATCGTATTTGGATGCTAAATAAATTTCAACAATAACTGATTAATAATAAATTGTGTGAATTGATTAACGTTTAGAGAATTGATATTTCTTACGCGCTTTCTTTTGACCAAATTTCTTACGTTCAACCATACGTGGGTCACGTGTTAATAAGCCTTCTGGTTTTAAGATTAACCTATATTCTGGATTAATTTCGTCTAAAGCTCTAGAAATTGCCAAACGAACTGCCTCAGCTTGACCTTTAACGCCTCCTCCTTTTACACTTGCTTTAATATCATAAGCACCTACGTTATCTGTTAAAGATAAAGGTTGCATTACTTTATATTGCAAAGTTGGTACTGGAAAATAGTCGTTTAACTCTTTGTTGTTAATGATAATTTTACCTTTTCCTTCTTGAAGGAAAATACGTGCGATAGCCTTTTTTCTACGGCCAATTTTGTGTACTACATCCATCTTATCTCAAATCGTTTAGGTTACATTCTTTTGGTTTTTGTGCTTCTTGATTGTGTTCAGTTCCTACATATGTGTAAAGATTTCTGAATAGAGCACTACCTAACTTGTTTTTAGGTAACATTCCTTTTACAGCTCTTTCGATCAAGCGAGTTGGATTCTTTCCAAACATCTCTTGGGCTGTTAAGGAGCGTTGTCCTCCTGGATATCCTGTATGACGAATATACGATTTGTCAGTCCATTTTTTTCCAGTTAATACGATTTTTTCTGCGTTGATGATGACAATGTTGTCACCACAATCTACATGCGGTGTGTAATTTGGTTTGTACTTACCTCTCAAAAGCATTGCTACTTTTGAAGCTAAACGGCCCAAAGTCTGCCCGTCCGCATCAACCAACAACCATTCTTTATTAACGGTGTTCTTGTTAGCCGATACTGTTTTGTAACTCAATGTATTCACTACTATTGGTTTTTTGTGTTAAATTAATATAATTTGTTAATCGTCTCTTTTTCAGAAAAGAGTGTGCAAAAGTACTAATTATTCTACAATAAAAAAAGCACCGTCAAAATAAAAACTTGACTGTGCTTTTAGGTTGTAAAATGTTTTAGACTAATCTAATGCAGGAATTCTTAAAACCTGACCTGGATAGATTAAATCTGGGCTTTTAAGCATTGGCTTATTTGCTTCAAAAATAACAGGATACTTCATAGCATCACTATAATATTTTTTAGCAATCTTACTTAAAGAATCACCACTCACAACTGTATGAAATTGTGCTTGTGGCTCTTCAATAGCTACCGTCATTCTGTCATCAACATTGGCTATCCCTTCGGTGTTACCTAGAACTAAGACTACTTTCTCACGTGTTTCTTGAGAATCAGCTTCACCCCAAACGATAGCGGTGTCTCCTTCTACCTCAACATTCATGTCACGTACTTCAAATCCTAGCTTCTCTACTGCATCAGCTAACGCATTGGCTTTATCAGTTGCCTCTTCTGCTGTTGTTTTTCCAACTCCAAAAACTTTGGCGCCGGCATTTTTAATAAATGAAAATAAACCCATAATATAATTTTTTGGTTAAATATTTAAGGCGTAAAGGTGCGGCAAAATTCGGATAAAACAAAATAATTTAGCTTAAACTACTCATTTTGCAGTAAAATAGCATTGATTATTTTTGGAAAATAGTAGTGCTCTAACTGATGTACTTTATGAGCAATTTGATCAAATGAATCATCTTTCGCTATTGAAACAGATTTCTGAAACACAATAGATCCTTCATCATAATGCTCGTTTACATAATGAATGCTAATACCCGTTATTTCATCATTATTATTCTTTACAGCCTGATGTACCTTCATCCCATACATCCCTTTTCCGCCATATTTAGGCAACAATGCTGGATGGATATTTATAATCTTATTAGGGAAATTTTGGATAATTCCAACAGGAATACGCAACAAAAAACCTGCTAATACAATAAAATCAACTTTTGATTGCAATTGCTTAGCAACAGCATCACTATTATAAAGATCCTCCTTATCAAAACAGAATGATTTTACCTGCAACTTTTTAGCTCGCTCCAAAACTTTGGCATCTTTATTGTTTGATAAGACAAGAACAACTCGAGCTATGGAACTATTTTCAAAATATTGAATAATATTCGCTGCATTAGTGCCATTACCCGAAGCAAAAATGGCTATTCGTAACATTTATATATTAATAATTACAATTTGTGGGCTGAAAGTACAACTTTAGAGATGAATAGCACATATTATATCAAAAATAAATTTTGGTTTTATAAAAGTTTATTACTTTTGCCCCATAATTAATTAAAAACCTTTACAATTATGTCAGACATTGCATCAAGAGTAAAAGCCATTATCATTGATAAATTAGGCGTTGATGAAAACGAAGTTACTATGGAAGCGAGTTTTACCAACGATTTGGGCTCGGACTCATTGGACACTGTAGAATTAATCATGGAATTTGAAAAAGAATTTGATATTCAAATACCAGATGATCAAGCTGAAAACATTGCTACCGTTGGGCAAGCAATTAACTTTATCACTGAGTCTAAAAAATAAAATTTTATACTCATAAGAAACAAGCTGTGGAATAATTATTTTTCACAGCTTTTTTGTTGATAAAAAAACAAGTATCTTTACGAATTGACACCTTACTAAAATTTATAATATCATTAAAAATTTATGGAACTAAAACGTGTTGTAGTTACAGGACTTGGAGCTCTTACACCCATCGGAAATAACGTTGCAGAATACTGGAACGGTCTGATTAATGGAGTTAGCGGAGCAGCTCCAATTACGCATTTTGATGCATCTAATTTTAAGACACAGTTTGCTTGTGAACTTAAGAATTTTGAAGTAACCGATTTTATTCATCGTAAAGATGCACGAAAAATGGATCGATTCACACAGTATGCAATGGTCGCAAGTGATGAAGCTATTGACGATGCAAATTTAGATCTAGAAAAAGAAAATTTAGATCGAATTGGTGTTATTTGGGGTGCAGGAATTGGCGGTTTAGAAACTTTTCAAAATGAAGTTATCGAATATGCTAAAGGAAATGGCACACCTCGATTTAATCCATTTTTTATTCCAAAAATGATTGCTGATATAGCTCCTGGTCAAATATCTATCAAGCATGGATTTAGAGGTCCTAATTTTGCAACAGTTTCAGCATGTGCCTCATCTTCTAATGCTTTAATTGATGCCCTAAATTACATACGTTTGGGTTATGCAGATGTGATGGTTTCTGGAGGTTCTGAAGCTACTATTGCTATTGCTGGTATTGGTGGTTTTAATGCTATGCAAGCACTATCTACCAGAAATGACGATCCAAAAACAGCTTCTCGTCCGTTTGATAAAGATCGTGATGGTTTTGTTCCAGGTGAAGGCGCAGGAGCGTTGATATTAGAAGAATACGAACACGCCAAAGCTCGAGGCGCTAAAATTTATGCTGAAATAGCTGGCGGTGGATTATCTGCCGATGCCTATCATATAACCGCTCCAAATCCCGAAGGATTAGGCGCAAAATTAGTTATGGAAAATTGTTTGCGTGATGCAAATATGAAAGCTGAAGAGGTAGATATGATTAATGTACACGGAACTGCTACACCCTTAGGAGATATTGCTGAGGTACAGGCAATTCAATCTGTATTTGGTGATTATGCTTACAAACTAAATATCAACTCTACAAAATCGATGACTGGTCATTTATTAGGTGCCGCTGGAGCAGTAGAGGCGATTGCATCTATTTTGACCATCCAAAATGATATAGTTCCTCCGACTATCAATCACTTTACAGATGATGATGCGATTGATAATAAACTCAACTTTACCTTTAATAAAGCTCAAAAAAGAACAGTTAATGTAGCGATGAGTAATACTTTTGGTTTTGGGGGTCATAATGCTTGTTTACTCTTTAAAAAATATAAATAAAGTACATTTTGAATATTATTAGGACAATAAAATTTTCTAAAAATACAGAAGATGCTATTTTTTCCAAACAAATTAAAAAACTTACGGGTTTTAAACCCAAAAATCTAGAGGTTTACCGAATTGCCTTTACACACAAGTCTGCTAGTAAAAAAGATGAAAATGGGCATATTCTCAATTATGAACGTCTTGAGTTTTTGGGAGATGCCTTATTAGATTCTGCTATCACTGCATTTTTATTTCACAACTTACCCTATAGCAAAGAAGGTGAATTGACGCAAATGCGTTCTAAAATAGTCAGTCGCGAACACTTAAACGAAATTGGAAAAGACCTTGAGCTTGTTAGCTTGGCAAAAAAACCATCTTCAAAGAGAACATTTAGTTATAATGTGTTTGGCGACTTATTTGAAGCCCTTGTTGCTGCTCTATATTTAGATCGTGGTTATGATGTAATGGATAAGTTTATTCAGAAGAAATTGATTCATGTCTATATTGACTTAAACAAACTCCAAGGAAAAGTTTCAAGTTATAAAAGTTTATTTATTGAATGGTGCCAAAAGAATCAAAAGAAGTATGAATTTACTATTTTTGAAGATTCTGGCAATAGTCATGTAAAACATTTTAGTGTAAAACTACACCTTGATAAAAAATTAGTGAGTAAAGGTCGTGCTACCTCAAAGAAGAAAGCTGAAGAGATAGCTTGCCGCAGAGCCTATTATAAGTTTCAAGAAAATATGTAATAGCTTTTGTTACAAATAATCTGTTTTAATATATGAAACGAACCTATCAGGTTTTGACAGCTAAGGAAGTGATTAGTATCAAACAGCGTTTGTCCCCAATAAAAAATTTAAATTTAGATCCATGAAAACTCACAAATTGAATCTTGACGATACTTTTGAGGAGGAATTTCATATATTTGCCGTCTATAGTGATGAAGAAGCCTACCGATTAGCTTTTTTACTCAACCAACATCTTTCTATTCAATTAAAAAAGGCCGATTCAATTGTCACTAAAAAGGAGCAAACTGAATTTTTAACTTTTGAGTATGATCAGATAGAACTGTTTCTAAACTGGTTGTTAATTCATAACCACAGTTTATCCGAAAAAGAAGTACAAAAACCTGACGATTTGTTTAGTCAAGATTCTGGACTATATCACCAAAAAACTTACCTTATTAAAGAACTCAAAAAAGCTCGGTTTATCCTTAAAGTTAATGGTGAATTCTCAAATAACCAACTACTACTATTATCTGAAAAATTACAAAATATCCCTCAAATATATGCAATTGAATTAGTAAATTTGACCCAATTTAAGGATAATCAGCTCTTGTCGTTTTAAAGCCTTTAAAATTTATATTAAAAGATAACCTATGCCACATATTAAAAAAACAAAAATAGTCGCTACGCTTGGACCAGCTTGTGAAACAAAAGAAATAATTCACGACATGATTTTAGCAGGTGTTAATGTGTTTAGGATAAATTTTTCGCATGCTAATTATGAAAATGTACTCAAACGAATTGCACTTATTCGAGAACTAAATAATGAACTAAATGTTCATGTCGCGATACTTGCTGATTTACAAGGACCAAAGCTTCGCGTTGGTAAGATGGAAAAAGGTGTCAAGCTTACAAAAGGAGATGATTTCGTTTTTACCACAGTTGAAAGTATCGGAACTCAACAAAAGGCCTTTATGACCTACCAACAATTTCCAAGAGATGTTAAAGTGGGTGAAAATATTTTAGTTGATGATGGCAAACTCCTATTTGAAGTAACCGAAACGAATAATGTAGACACTGTTAAAACAAAAGTTATAAGAGGTGGTAAATTAAAATCTAAAAAAGGAGTAAACCTTCCAAACACCAACATATCACTTCCCGCTCTAACTGATAAAGACAAGGCAGATGTTACGTTTGCCATTCAACAAGAAGTAGATTGGGTAGCGCTTTCTTTTGTACGGACTGCAGAAGATGTCAAGCAACTAAGAGGCTTTATTGATGCAAGGTGTGCTTATAAAATCCCGATAATTGCAAAAATTGAAAAACCAGAAGCACTTTCTAATATTGCAAAAATCCTTCCTGAATGTGATGCATTAATGGTGGCACGGGGTGATCTTGGTGTGGAAATTCCTATGGAAAAAGTGCCATTAATACAAAAGAAACTAGTTCATCAAGCCAAAAGAGCCCATAAACCTGTTATTATTGCAACACAAATGATGGAGTCTATGATTACAAGTCAAATACCTACGAGAGCTGAGGTAAATGATGTAGCAAATTCTATTATGGATGGTGCAGATGCCGTCATGTTGTCGGGTGAAACATCGGTTGGAGAATTTCCAGTTGCCGTTATTCAACAAATCAGAAATATCATTGAAAGTGTGGAAGACTCACCAATGATAAGTGTCCCACACGCGGTTATAAAAAGTGTTTCGGAGCGCTATATCTCAAAAACAGTCTGTTATCATGCGGTTGCTGTTGCTAATGATATTGAAGCAAAAGTAATTTCTACTTTAACCAATTCAGGGTATACCGCTTTTCAAATATCTTCGGGGCGTCCAAAATCGTTGATTTTAGCCTTTACCTCTAATAGACGTATCTTAACGATGCTTAATCTATTATGGGGTGTTAAAGCTTATTATTATGACAAGATGACTACTACAGATGAAACCGTTATAGACATCAATCAAATTGCGAAACAAAAAGGTTATTTAACAAAAGGTGATTACGTAGTAAACCTCACCTCTATGCCTCTAAAAAATGAGGGTATGGTAAATACGCTACGGATTACCCAAATATCTACTTCATAACCTGAGTTCGACGTAAGATTTTTTCACAGCTTAGATGAATTTTGTCATATTCGACACTAAATTTTAGAAGGACTAACTAGTTAATTTAAAAAAATTTGGTAAGAAACCGACATAGGAGGTTCACGAAGTCCAATAAATAAGATAAAAAAGGACTGAGTAATTGGCAAAATTCATCAAGCCCAAAGGGAAACAAAAGAAAAAACAATCTTTTTTGCGAAAAATCATTAAAATATCTAGATATTCTTTTTAATTTTTCACTTCAAACCTTACCTTTTCTTTTGCTTCTGTGAATTAAAGCTTACATCGAACTCAGATTCATAATAGGACTTTTATCCATTATACTAGTTCAACTAAAATCGCTACAATTTTTGTATTTAGATCTGATTGTGCCATTTCTTGCAATAAACTAAGGTGTGCTTCTTTAAACTCAGGATATTTTCTCACGAAATCTACTGCACGATAGCGAACGTATGAGTTTTTCATATGTAAACCTTTCCCCAAAAACTCATCTATCAAACTAAATGTTGCTGGATCAGTTAAATCTATTGGTAGTTTTTTAGAATTTAAAACCATGAAATAAGTAAGATACTCTTTATTGGTTTGGGCAACTTTAATCAAAGGGATCAGATTATTAAGAGAGACTGAAGCGCTTAATTCATATATACTTTTGACCAATTCTTGGCGCTCATCTTCCTCACGCGCTTTAAGATATTTACCTGCAAAAGGATAAATTTTTGCAATGGCTTCATCTGGTTTATTAGGCTGTGCCTGCTTGTTATCCTTCTTTTTAGCCCATGAATCTTTTAATGCTACCGTGCGATTAAAAACTAAACTATCCGTTTTGCTATCATTATCAACTGCAAAATAACCCAATCGTTGAAACTGAAATCGGTCACCAACCTCAGCCGTTTGTAAACTCGGTTCTAAAAAAGCAGTTTTATTAATGTCTAATGAATTTGGATTGATAAATTCTAAGAAATCCTTGTCTTTATGTGAATCGGGTGCTTCATCAGAAAATAATCGGTCGTAGATGCGTACTTCTGCCTGAATGGCATGTTTAATCGAAACCCAGTGTAGCGTTCCTTTTACTTTACGCTTACTGGCTTCTGTTCCACTGCCACTTAAAGATTCAGGATCATAAGTGCAATGAATTTCTTGAACCTCACCATTGTCATCTTTGACCACCGAATTTGCCTTGATGATATAAGCGTTTTTTAAACGAACCTCACCACCTAGTTTTAATCTAAAAAACTTTTTGTTCGCTTCTTCTTGAAAGTCTTCTTGCTCAATATAAATTTCTCTTGAAAAGGGAACTTCTCTACTTCCAAATCCATCGACATAATCATTATAGGAAGCATCAATTAATTCTGTTTTATCTTCTGGATAATTCGTAATAATCAATTTCACTGGATTTAAAACCGCCATCACTCTTGGTGCTGTTTTATTTAAATCCTCGCGAATAGAAAACTCTAATAAAGCAACATCAGTGACGTTTTCACGCTTAGAGATACCTGAGGCTTCACTAAAGTTTATAATTGATTGTGGTGTGTATCCTCGACGTCTTAGACCTGATATGGTAGGCATTCTTGGGTCATCCCATCCTTTTACATGACCTTCATTGACTAATTGTAATAATTTACGTTTACTCATGACCGTATAACTCAAATTACGACGGGCAAACTCTCTTTGCTTAGGTCGGATGAATTTTGGATCTCTCACTTCATCAACATACCAATCATATAAAGGTCGATGTGGTTTAAACTCAAGTGTACATATCGAATGGGAAATACTTTCAATATAATCAGACTCGCCATGTGTCCAATCATACATCGGATAAATTTTCCATGTATCACCCGTTCTGTGATGTGTTTTATGTAGAATACGATACATGATCGGATCACGCATATGCATATTTACGTGACTCATATCAATTTTGGCTCTTAAAACATGTGAACCTTCAGCCAGTTCACCTGATTTCATTTTTTCAAAAAGTGCTAAATTTTCAGCAACACTCCTATCACGGTTTGGACTATTTATTCCTACTTCAGTTGGTGTTCCTTTTTGCGCAGCTATTTCTGCAGATGTTTGATTATCAACATAGGCATTCCCTTCTTTAATCAGCTTAACTGCCCAATTGTATAATTGCTCAAAGTAATCCGAAGAATACAATTCTTTATCCCACGTAAAACCCAACCACTTTATATCTTTCTTTATAGCATCTACATATTCTTGTTCTTCTTTTGCTGGGTTTGTGTCATCAAAACGTAAATTTACGGGTGCATTATATTTTTTACCCAATCCAAAATTTAGACAGATGGAGGCTGCATGACCAATATGTAAATAACCATTTGGTTCGGGTGGAAAACGAAATCGAAGTTTCTTTAGATCTAAACCATTGGCTAAATCTTCTTCGATGATTTGCTCTAAAAAATTGAGTGATTTCGTATTTTCTGACATTTGAGTTTAAAGTTAAAGGTTTAAAGTTTAAAGTTCAACATTTTGAACGAAACTTAAACTTGTGCAAAAATAAGAAACTTTGTTAAAGTTTAGAGCTGAGGTTAATCTTTTGGCTTTTGCCTTGTCCCTCTATAATTAATAAATTCTATGATTTCTCTTTCGGGTTTTAATCTATAAACGATATAGTTATTTTTATCAACTAAACCTCTGTGAGTATTCTTATATTTTCCTGTTTTTGGATATATTTTAGGATACTTACTGATGCGTTCTGTAAATTCCTTTAAATGTTGTTCTAAACTAAGTATTTCTTTTATTGTCCACTTTTTTTCTAAATAGGCAATCGTTTTTTCTAATCCATTTTTAGCTTGTGGTGTCCAAACAATCTTTAGTGCCATTTATCAAAGTTTTTCATCACATTTTTATCTGAGATATACTCTTCTTTATCTGCTTGTGACAAACCTTTATCTACTTCTTCTTGTTCCTCTGCGGACATATCGTTCCACCAATCTATTTTTTCATTATCAAAAACTTTCTTAATCTTTGCCAAGATACTTTCCTTCTGCGTTTGCAGTAAAAGATGCATTATCTCAAGTTTTGTTGCTTCAATATTCATTTCGTCTAATTTTAAGCAAATCTACAATTTTCCTACTAATATTTATTTGAAAGTTAAAAACGCAAGAAATATTGTCAAAGTGCATTTTTAATACATTAAAATAAAAAAGCCGTTACATCAAAAATATAACGGCTTTTCGTATTTTATAAATAGCTATCTAGTAGTGATAGTGTTTACTTTCTTCTAAATACGGGTTGCCTTTTGCCAATAATGGCTGTTTTGCCAAGGATCTAAACCCACAAAATATAAATAGGCCAATAAAGAATAATAAGGCTCCTATTTCCGGAATTCCAAAACTCCATTGTGCTCCTACTGAAGATGGCATAATCATCACAAACATATCAATATAATGTCCTACTAAAATTATTAAACCAACGAGTATCACTATAGGATAAACACGTTTCCAAGCAGTATCCATCAAAATAACGGTAGGTAGTACAAAGTTTAGCGGAATCATTAAGTAGAATATAAAGTTATAATCTTGAATACGTTGCATATAATAGGTTGTTTCTTCTGGCATATTTGAATACCAAATTAACATATATTGTGCAAACCATAAATACGTCCAAAATATACTAAAACCAAACATGTATTTTGCTAAATCGTGTAAATGACTGTCATTTACAAATTCTAGGTAGCCTTTTGATTTCAAATACATCGTTACCATTGCAATAACAGTAATTGCTGAAACGATTGCTGAAGCAAAAATGTACCAACCAAATAAACTACTAAACCAATGTGGGTCTAGTGACATGATCCAATCCCATGAAAGTGCTGATTCAGCTAACATAAAAAAGGCTAGGAAAAAGATTACATACTTGAATCCTTTTTCGTGAGCAACCCTATCAGTTGCATCATCTTGTTGTCTTGATTTCTTGAGAATGATAAATCTAAAGAATATAAAACCAATAATATATACGGCACTTCTTATTAACCAACCTGGTGTATTTAACCAAAACTTTTTACCTTCTATTATGGCATCACCTTCTGCATGCATCCATGGATAAAAATGATTTAAGCCCATACCAGCAGCTAATAAAAATAAAAACATGAGTATGCCTAATGGAATTAGATTGACAGATAATGCTTCCATCACTCTAAATAACACTACGGACCATCCTGCTGATGCAGCAATTTGAATTGCATAGAATGCAAAAATCAATAATGCTATCATAAAAAAGAAGAACAGAGACACGAAAAAAGCAGCCCAAGGTCTATTCTTTAATTGATGTAAAACATGCTCCTCATGTGCTTGATGATCTGTATTATCTGCGTGTGCATCTACTGCTTCATGAGTTGTCTCAGTATGAGTTGTAGCTGTTTCTTCAGCATGTGCATCGTGTTGTGCTATCACTTCTTTGGCGTCGTCAATGGTTTTGCTGTTTCCTACAAAAAATCCATATCCAATACCTAAAGCTCCGATTAGCATCAATGCAATTGCTATACTTTTTAATTTACCTGAAAATTGATACATAGGTGTTCTATTCTAATTTACAATTAAATTGTATTATTTATTCCTTAATTTTTGAACGTACTGAACGACTTGCCAACGTTCTTTTTCTGTTAACTGAGAGGCATGTGAACCCATCATGTTACGACCATAATAGACTACGTGATAAATACTACCGTCGGTTACGTCTCTATCTTTAAAAGCTGGAACTCCTAAAAATTTGCCTCTTGTTACCAATTTACCTTGTCCATCTCCATCAACACCATGACAAATTGCACAATAGATATTATACATTTTTTTTCCATTCGTTAAGTTGAATTCGTCTTTAGCTAGAGGAGATTGTAAACTATCTTTCGCAGCTGCATAACCGACCAAACCTTCAGAAAATTCAAAAGGTTTTTTACCTCTTGCAATAGCTCCCATTGGTGGTGTTTGTGCCGACATACTATCACTCATGATAGCATTAATTCCATATGGTTCATAAGGAATTGAGACATACATATCGGGTGTGTATTGAATATTGGGCTTACTACGATCTCTCGTGCAAGAGCTTAGTAAAACGATTAGTGCCAAACTGGCTATTATAAATTTATTCATAATCTTCGTCTATCTTTTCAATTACATTAATTTCTGTAGCTCCAGTACCTTCTAATAGTGATTTAACATCTTCTAGTTTCTCTTCAACTTCTAATTCCATCACAAAAGTATCATCCGTAGAACTAGGGTATGGATTTTCTGCTTCTTTCCATGGCCATAAACGACTACGCATATAAAAGGTAATCACCATTAAATGTGCTGCAAAAAATACCGTTAGCTCAAATAAGATCGTTACAAAAGCTAATACATTTTGACCATAGGTACCATTTGGTTTCCCTCCAAAATCTTGCGGCCATGCTTCAATCATGGTATATTTAGTTAACCACATGGCTGTTAAAAGCCCTGTTACTCCAAATAAGAATGATGCAATAGCAATACGAGTAGGTTTTAGCCCCAGTGCTTTATCAAGTCCGTGAACAGGAAATGGTGTATAAATCTCATCAATTTCTTGATCAGCAGCACGAACTGTTTTTACTGCATCCATTAAGACTTCGTCGTCTTTGTACAAAGCATGCACTGTATAATATTTTCTAATCATGACTGTTGTCTCTTAAGTTTTTATGATATTGTCCTGTTTTCTTTAAGATCGTTTTTACTTCTGCTTGTGCAATCACTGGGAATGTTCTAGCGTACAATAAAAATAACACAAAGAAAAATCCTAAAGTTCCTATAAAGATTCCTATATCGACAAAGGTTGGTTCAAATCGTGACCATGTAGATGGTAAGTGACCTTTACTTAATACCAAAGCAATAATATCAAATCGTTCAAACCACATACCAATATTAATGGCAATTGAGATTAAAAATGATGCGATAAAACTTGTACGTACCTTTTTAAACCAAAGCAATTGTGGAATTACAATATTAAATAAAATAAGTGACCAAAAAGCCCACCAATAAGGACCTGTAGCAGCACCTACTGACATATATGTAAAGTTTTCATAGGGACTACCCGTATACCATCCTACAAAAAATTCAGTTGCGTAAGCAACAGCAACAATACCACCAGTCAATAAGATCACCATATTCATATTTTCAATATGTTTACGGGTGATGTAGCTTTCTAAATGCGTTACTTTTCTCATAATTCCTAGCAAGGTTTGAACCATTGCAAATCCTGAGAAAATAGCTCCCGCTACAAAGTAGGGAGGAAATATTGTACTGTGCCATCCTGGGTTGATAGAGGTGGCAAAGTCCATTGATACAATTGTATGTACCGATAATACTAAAGGAGTTGCTAAACCTGCTAAGACTAAAGATACTTCTTCAAAACGTTGCCAATCTTTTGCTCTTCCTGTCCATCCGAAACTTAATAAACTGTAGATTTTCTTTTGAAATGGCCTAACAGCTCTATCACGTATCATAGCAAAATCAGGTAATAAACCTGTCCACCAAAACACTAATGAAACCGATAAGTAGGTTGAAATTGCGAATACATCCCATAGTAATGGAGAGTTGAAATTTACCCAAAGGCTCCCAAATTGATTGGGTATTGGTAATGTCCAAAATCCATCCCAAATACGACCCATATGAATCAAAGGAAATAAACCCGCTTGAAATACAGCAAAAATAGTCATTGCTTCTGCAGAACGGTTAATTGCCATTCTCCATTCTTGACGGAATAGTAAAAGTACCGCAGAAATCAGTGTTCCTGCATGACCAATACCTACCCACCATACAAAGTTGGTGATATCCCATGCCCAACCAATATTTTTATTTAGACCCCAAGTACCAATACCAGTTGCGATTGTATAGGTAATCGCTCCAATACCCCACAAAAAGGCTATCAATGCGATGGTAAATGCAATCCACCAATTTCTATTGGCTCTGGTTTCAATAGGTCTTGCAATATCAACAGAGATATCGTGATAGGATTTTTCTCCTAAAATCAACGGCTCTCTATAAGGTGATTCGTAATGAGACATATTATATAGTTTGTATTATTTTAATTAATTAAGCTTCTAGGTTTCGAACTTTTACTTGGTACACTACATTAGGTTTTGTTCCTACAAAATCTAATAAATGATAGGCTCGTTTGTCTTCTGCTAAAGCAGCTACTTTGCTTTCTTTATCATTGACATCACCAAATATCATTGCATCTGTACTACACGCATTCATACAAGCTGTTTGGAACTCACCATCTTTTATAGCACGACCTTCTTTTTTGGCATCTAATATGGTTGCTTGTGTCATTTGAATACACATAGAACATTTTTCCATCACACCACGAGAACGAACTACTACATCTGGGTTTAGGACCATTTTACCTAAATCATCATTCATGTTGTAATCAAACTCTTCGTTTTCATTATAACGGAACCAGTTAAAACGACGTACTCTATAAGGACAGTTGTTTGCACAATATCTTGTACCTACACAACGATTATATGCCATTTGGTTTTGACCTTGTAATCCATGTGATGTTGCTGCTACTGGACAAACCGTTTCACAAGGTGCGTGATTACAATGTTGACACATTACAGGTTGAAAAGCAACTTGTGGGTTATCAGCTACACGCTCTAGACCGTGATAAGTTTCTACTCTACTTAGGCCTTCTTCTTTAGCAGCTTCACGTGTTGGAACATCTGATGAATAGTAACGGTCAATACGCAACCAGTGCATATCACGACTTTTTCGCATTTCATCTTTACCTACAACAGGTACATTGTTTTCTGCATGACAAGCTACCACACAAGCTCCACAACCCGTACAGGCTGTTAAATCAATTGATAAGTTAAAGTGATGACCTGTTGATCGATCAACTTCTTCCCATAAATCAACTTTACTAGCGTCTACACCTTGGTGATCTAATGAAAATTTGTGTTTGTGATTCCACTCATGGCTATCACCATGAATATAATCACTTAGAGATACCTCTTTTAATATATCATGACGACCCGCTAAAGTGTGATGTAATTGAATACATGCAAACTCATGTGTACCATTAGATGCAGATAACATTACTTTGGTGTCTGAACTATTCACAAATGAAAAGGCATTAACACCTTGTTTCATTTCGTCTTTTACACCATCTGTACGACCATATCCTAAAGCCAAACCAGCAGAACCAACTGCTTGACCGGGTTGAATGTAAACGGGTACATTTTTAATAGTAACGCCATCTACGGTAACATCAACTGTATCACCATCAAGCGCACCATTGTCTGCCGTAGTGTTAACTAAGCCTTTAGCTGCGGCATCCGTTGGAGATAGTGTTAAATAATTATCCCATGCTGCACGTGTTATTGGATCTGGCAACTCTTGTAACCAAGGGTTATTAGCCATTTGACCATCTCCCATAGATACTTTAGTGTATAAAGCCAGTTCTATTTCGCTTGATTTTGTTTTTGCTAATGCTTCTCCAACTGCTGTTAGATTAACTTCAGATTCGAAAGAACTCTCTTCTGGTGAATAGGTTGATTTTACAAATCCATCGTGTAAGGCTTGATTCCAATCTCCTATGAAATTAGATTTTATCACATCATAGAATGTCTGTTCTTCACCCATCCATTTTAAGATGGTATCTTGAAATTGACGAGTGTAAAATATAGGTTTAATAGTCGGTTGAATAATACTATAATGCCCTTTTTGATGCATGACATCTCCCCAAGATTCTAAATAGTGTGGTGTTGCTAATGCATATTGCATCCTCTTAGAAGTTTCATCTTCATGCATAGAAAAAGCGACTGTTAAATCAACTTTAGTCAACGCATCTACAAAAACTTTTGAATTAGGCAAAGTATATACTGGATTCGTATTATAGGTTAATAAAGCACCTACTTTACCAGCTTTCATATCTTTTATTAATGTTGCAACAGCCGCATCATTTCCTTGACGTACTTTTTTAGTATTCTCTTTATCAATAACCGTAGAACCCAATGCATCATTTATAGCTAGTGCAATAATCTGAGCATTTTTATCTTGAATTCCCGTTACGACAACGGCTTTGTTTCCTGCTTTTTTTAATTTATTAGCAATATCTTTAATTGCTGCATCAACTGGAGTTGCTTTTGAAGCTAAACTACTGCCTGTTACTTCATTATATAAATTCAATAATGCGAAAACTTGTTCGGATGGTTTAAGCGTGATACGTTTATCAGCATTTGCACCTGTCAATGACATATTTGACTCTAGATGAATGTGTTGTGACATATCTCCAGATTCAGGTCTGCGACCTTTCATATAGCTTTTTTCAAAACCGCCACCTTGCCAATCTCCTAGAAAATCTGCTCCAATTGAAACAATTGTTTTGGCTTTAGAAAAATCATAATCGGGCAATTCTCGAACACCATTCAGGGCTTCGAATGCATCAAGCGCAGCCGATTCTGAAACGGCATCATATACTACGTGACGAATTTCCCCAAACTTTTCTTGGAATTGCGACATCAGTTTTTTTGTTGATGGACTCGCACAAGTTCCTGTTAACAAAACTACTTCTTTACCTGCGGTAAAAGTTTTTGTTAAATCAGCAACTATATTCTTATCTAAATCTTCCCAACTTATTTTTGTACCATTAAATTTAGGACCTTTTAGTCTAGAGTTATCATATAAAGACAGCACTGATGCTTGCACTCTTGCGTTTGTGCTACCACCGATTTCTTTATTTGGTTCTATTTTAATTGGACGTGATTCACGTGTTTTGACAAGAATATTTGCAAAATCATATCCATCAAACATCGTTGTAGCATAAAAATTAGCTACACCAGGCGTTACCTCTTCGGGTTTAATTACATATGGTATTGCTTTACGAACAGGACCTTCACAAGAAGCTAATGTTGCAGCAGCTGTTGAAAAGCCAACATACTTTAAGAAATCACGACGAGAAGGTTCTGATGCTTCAAGCGTCTCTTTATCTCCTAAGAACTCATCGGTTGGAATTTCTTCTAAAAATTCTTTTTTATTTAGATTATCAACTATTGAAGAATCACTTTTTAATTCTTCGGTACTAACCCAATATTTTTTGTTTGATGCCATATTAATTTGGTCTTTTGTCTTTTGTTTTTAGTCTATTAGTCTAATGCCTATCGTCTATCAGACTAGTAATGGCATTTACCACATTCTCTACCACCCATATCAGCAACAGTAGCTCCTTCATGCGCATCTTTAAGATGTTCGTAGGTACCGGCATAATAACCATTATCATCCATATTTACGTTTGTATCTTGGTGACAAGAAATACACCAATCCATGGTTAAGGGTGAATATTGTTCTACACGATGCATTCCTTCAACTGGTCCATGACAAGTTTGACATTCTAAACCAGCAACACTCACATGTTGCGAGTGATTGTAGTAAACAAAATCTGGCAAATTGTGAACACGTGTCCACTCAATACCTTTTCCTTCACTTGTATAGGCAAATTTAGATTTATCCCAACCAGCTGCTGCATGAACTTTGGCTATTTCACCATCAAAAAATTCTTTATCATGACCTCCAAATAGATCACCATTAAACTCGGTAATTGTTTTATGACAATTCATACAAACATTTGAAGTAGGAATACCCGAAGTTTTACTGTGTTTTGCAGAAGAGTGACAATACTCACAATCAATACCATTATCACCTGCATGAATTTTATGTGAAAATTCGATGGGCTGTACTGGTTTGTAACCTGTATCTACACCAATTTGCATCAGCCAAGCAAACAAAAAGTAGGCTGCACTGAAAAGCATAATAATCGTAAAAAATATAGCTAATAGGTTTAATTTTTTCTTTGCTAAAAAATAAATAACTCCTATTAATACTAATAAAACGATAGGTTGCCACCACCAATTACTTGTTGTAGCAGGAATCTCTTCATCCGTTTGATAAATAATCGTTGCTTCTTCAACAATTGCTCCTGGCGCTTCAACTACACCTGCATCACCAACTGTGGTATAGGCAATAATATCATCGATATCCTCATGTGATAACTGAGGAAACGGAGTCATTGGAATTTTATATTCATCAAAGATTGCCTGAGCATCTGCATCTGTTTTCATAAATTCTGCAGAGTTTTGAACAAATTGATAAATCCATTCTTTAGCTCTTCTATCGGCGACACCACTTAACGGCGGCCCCAATAATTTAGCGTCTAATTTATGACAGGCAGCACAGTTTGCATTAAACAACTTTTTCCCGTTTGCAGGGTCTGCATCTTGCGCTGTTAAACTAATTGTGAATAGGAGAAATAAAGTGAAAACAAAACTAGTGAGTTTTGAAATCAGATTGCTTTTGTGCACAATATCCATATTGAAAAAGTATTTTATCTTGTTTGGTATGGTTATTTCATTAGCCTCTTTAATTACATGCAGAGACAAAAATAATAGTTGCGAAATTAACATTTATTTATAGATAAAACAACAATGACTATACGAGTCAATTAATTTATAATCGTTCTAAATAGTGAATTTATTTCTACACATTTAATACTAAAAACACGAATTATTTAGTTAACGTGCTATATTTGCAGCTTAATACCATCAAATGAAAAATAATATTTTAATATACGTCTTTACTTTTACAACACTTTTAATGGGTTCAGTGGTATTTGGACAAAACAGCGATTTAAAAATGCAGGAACTCTTAAAAGAAAAAAGAACTCAGAATCAAGCCCAGAATGAAGTAATGGGTTACCGCATACAACTTTATAATGGAATGAGCCAAACGAGTGCAGAAAATATTCAAGGTGGGTTTATTGCCCTATTTCCCGATATCCCTACACGCTTATTTTATACACAGCCAGAATGGAAGGTTCAGGTTGGGAATTTTAGAACGAAGTTAGAAGCCAAAAAGGCTCTCAAAAAAATACGTAAAGAATTTGATGGTGCTTTTGATTTAAAAACTAAAATTAAAGTTTAAAATCTTAACTTAATGATATGATATAAAAAACCCGACTCTTGGTCGGGTTTTTTTATTTTTTATACTTCAATTCCTTTCATCATTTTATTCCAATATAAATAAGGAAGCATGTACTTCTTTAACATATATAACCTCCAATGTTCTTTGGAAGAATCAGAAATTAATAATTGTTTTAACTTAGGATCTGGTGTGAAGCTTTTACTATAATCAAATTCAGCTAAGACCATTTTTCCGTAACCTGTTACTAACGGACAAGAAGAATATCCATTATAGGTTTTACTTGCCAATGAATCATTCTCAATAAGGTGTAAAATATTGCCAACTACTACGGGTACTTGCTTTCGAATTGCTGCTCCTGTCTTAGCAGTAGGAAGGTCTGCTACATCTCCTAGCCCAAAAATATTTGAGAACTCAGTATGCTGTAAAGTTCCTGAATCTACTGACAACCAACCTGCCTCAGTTACTAAAGGTGAATTTCTGATAAAATCAGGTGCTTGTTGCGGTGGAGCAAGGTGCATCATATCAAAATGAATTCCTATTCTACCCTCTTCTTCTGTTACTTTAGCGTCTTTATAGTTATATTGAATGTCTTTGTCGACGATATCACCTTCTTCTTTTTTAACTACAACACACCCATCTGATATAGCCTCTTTAACTATTTCATACCAAGCTATTTGTTTTTCAGCATCTACCTTTACTAACTTGTGGTAAAATCTTATATTAATATCCTTTCTGTCAATAACCTCCATTAAGGTTTTTGCAACTGGTTTTACACCAAAAATAACATTCCCTGGCATGGCAAAAATGATATCCGTTTTATTTCGAACCCCAATTTTATTGAAATGATCATCTGCTAAATACATGATTTTTTGTGGGGCGCCTCCACATTTTATTGGGGTAGCAGGTTGTGTAAAAAGTGCTGTTCCTCCTTTGAAGTTTTTAAGCACTTCCCAAGTGTGTTTTGGATCTGTATAATTACTACAAACCACGCCTTTGTCCATTGCTTCGGCTAATCCTTCGACTAAATCTGGAGCAATTTTTAGACCTGGTGCTACTACTAGATAGTCATAGGTATATTCATTGCCCTCTCTTGAGGTAACTTTATTTGCTTTAGGGTCAAATTTTTCAGCATAATCTTTTATCCAAGTAACACCTTTTGGCATTATAGATGCCATAGGTCGCATTGATTTATCATAATCAAAATCGTTTGCGCCAACCAATGTCCATATAGGTTGATAAAAATGTTTTTCAGATGGCTCCATTAAGCCAATGGCTACTTTTGGGTTTTTCTTTTTCATCATAGAGGCAACCATAATTCCGGCTGTTCCCCCTCCTATTACAAGTACTTGATGGTGTTTTGACATTTTGTAGTATTTTTAGTTAAATATTTATTCGAATGGCGAAAAATAAATAAAAAAAATGAGATAACTGTAATTTTATTACAATTACCTCATCTAATTTTGTCATCGCGAAACTATTTTTTAGCTTTATTTGAGCTAGCTCCAAAAATAGAATAAATTGGACAACTGCTCACTAAAACTGTTAAAAGCATAATAACTGCTACAGCCCAAAGTACATAAGTTACCCATTCTCCTTGCACAAGATTTTGGCCGCTGTAAGCAAAATAAGCTGCTACAATTGCAATGATTACACGTACTACTTTGTCGATACTTCCTACATTTTTTTTCATATTAGTTCTATGTTTAAGTTAATTAATGATTTTCAAAATTAAGTCTAGAATCAGTTAAATCTTGTGATGTTCGTCACGAATTGTCATTAAGGTTACAAAATTTTAATGCTTCTTTGAGATAATTCGATTTTGTTTTGGTTTTCTAACTTTTTCAAAAATCTAGATATGACCTCACGC